>MDTA01142447.1_pt1 | contig 20053 bp, 19 predicted proteins | sample 811151 | NCBI WGS metagenome assembly MDTA01 (sample SAMN05326648, study PRJNA326480) | marine metagenome | isolation source: seawater | place: Indian Ocean: South | collected 2010 | reverse complement strand
TGCTGGCCATATCTGTAAGATGAACAAAATTACTTCATTAGCGAAAAAATATAATTTAAAAATAATTGAAGATGCAGCTCAATCATTCGGCAGCTCAATAAATGGAAAAAAAAGTGGTACTTTTTCTGATGCGGCTGCGTTTAGTATGAATCCAATGAAAAGTTTTGGTGGTTTAGGGGAAAATGGAATTGTAGTAACAAATTCAAAAAAAATTTATGAAAAAGTTAAAATCTTACGACACGCTGGAACAATTTCTGATCCCAATAAAATTATTACTAATTATTGCAATGAAGTTTCGCTAAATCATAAAATGGATCCATTAAATGCAATCTTTTTAAATATAAATTTACAATATTTTAAAAAGAAACTTAGAATTAAAAATAAAATATCAAGAAAATATTTTTTATCATTTAAAAATAACCATAATATTGTTTCTCAAGATGAATTTATAAATTTTAAAAATGAGATTCCAGGTCGATATGTTTTTCCAATTCTTGTAAATAAAAGAGATAAACTTCAAAAATTTCTGACAAAAAAAAAAATTGAAACAAAAATTTTTCACCTTCCTCTAATGAATAACACTCCTATATTTAATAGTTTAAAAAAAGATAAAACTCCAAATGCTCAAAAATTAGTAAATAAACTTTTGATTTTACCTTTAAATGAGAAATTAATTGATAAAGAAATCAATTACATTATAAGAATGATTAAAAATTTTTATAAAAATTAAAAAATATCTAATATGAAAAATTATCAAAAAAAAAGATGTAGGTTATGTAATTCAAAAAAACTTAAAGAAGGTGTAAGATTTATATCTACTCCAGCAGCAGACTCGTATATTTCATCAAAAAGCAAAGCAAGCAAATTAAAAAAAATTCCTTTAAAAATTATGTTGTGCACTAGTTGTGGTCACTCGCAACTTAGCCACGTAATAAGTGCAAAACAAGTGTACTTAAACTACATTTATGAGACAGCTAGCACCCTTGGTTTAAATAATCATTTTAAGATATGTGCTGATACTATTTGTAAAAATTACAAACCAACAAAAGGCAGTTCAGTTCTAGATATCGGAAGTAATGATGGAATTTTACTTTATTTCTTTAAAAAAAGAGGCTTAAAAGTTTTAGGTGTTGATCCGATGCCTGGTATAAGTAAAAAAGCTAAGAAATACGGTATTAAAACAGAAGAAATTTTTTTTAATGAAAAAGAAGCAATTAAATTAAAAAATAAATACGGTAAATTTGAGGTTATTTCATCTAACAATCTTGTAGCTGACACAGATGATCTAAATGATTTTATTCTAGGTGTAAAACATTTAATGAATAATTCATCAATTTTTTTCTTTGAAACCTTTTATTTTTATTCACAAATTAAAAATTTTGTTTGGGATTTTACCTATCATGAACACTATTCATATTTTACAGTTGGACCGTTAAAAAAATATTTTGCAAAATTAGGAATGGAGATTATTGATTTAGAAAAGAATGAAACTAAGGGTGGGTCAATTAGATTTATATTACAGCTAAAAGGTGGAAAAAGAAAAGTTAGGCCGATAGTAAACAATTACATTAAAAATGAAAAAAAATTAAAAATTAATTCACTTAGTGGATTAAAAAATTATGAGAAAAAAATAATTTCATCGAAAAAAAGTTTTTCCATTTTTTTAAAAACAAAAAAAATCCCAAATATGGTTGGTTATGGTGCTAGTGCAACTTCTACTACTTTGATTTACAATTATGATCTTTCATCAAAATTAAATTATTTAGTTGATGACTTTAAAGCAAAATTTAATTTATTTAGTCCAGGAAAGGCAATTCCAGTATTTGACAGCAAGGTTATATATAAAAATAAACCAGAATACATTTTGATTTTAGCATGGAGGTATGCAAAAAAAATAATAAAAAAAAACGTTAAGTTTCTAAATATGGGTGGAAAATTTGTATTACCTCTTCCAAATCCTAAGATTATTTCAAATAAAAATTATAAAAAATTAATTAGATAATTTGAAAAAAAAGATAAATATTGGTTGGATAGGATCAGGTTTTGTTGGTCAAGTAGCACATCTTAGAAATTTCCATCTTAACAAAAATGTAAATATTACTGCGATTTCAGAGTTAAGACCTAACTTAGCTAAAAAAATACAAAAAAAATATAACATCGCTAACTTTTATAATGATTATAAAAAAATGATTTCTGAAAATAATTTTGATGCTGTAGTAGCGATAGTTAGGAGATACAATACAGCGAAGATTGCAAAGGATGTTTTAGGTTTAAATCAAAATCTCTTCACAGAAAAACCAATGGCACCGTCATTTAAATTAGCAAAAGAGCTTTTAAATTTATCTAAAAAAAAAAATTTGATCTATGTGATTGGAAATATGCGAAGATTTGATCCAGGAATTAATAAGGCTAAAAATTTATTTGATAAATATATTAAAAATAAAAAATTAGGCGATTTAACAAATTTCAGATTTTATTGTCATGCTGGAAACGATTATTGTAATATTGATGGTGATATTAAAACAAGTGAAAAACCTCCAACTTCACCAACTTCTGATTTATTTCCCAAATGGATTAAAAGCTCAAAAGAGGGCAAACAATTTGAAAAATTTTTAAACTATTTTTCTCATGATATAAATTTAATAAGATATTTTTTTGGAAACAATATTGATGTCCAGTATGCAATGAGAAATAAAAATATGGGCAATATTCATTTTAATACTCCTAAAGTAAATGGAAATTTTGAGTTTTCATATTTAGACTCTAAATATTGGAGCGAGGGCTTTGAGATTTATTTTACAAAAGGTAAAATATTAGTTGAATTACCACCAGCATTTTTGCTCAATCAGCCGTCAAAAATATCAATTAGCGACTATACAAAAAATAAATTAACAAATATTAAATCAGATTGGCTTTGGTCTTTTAAAATTCAAGCTGATAATTTTGTAGAAACTATATTAAATAATAAAAAAAGCATTTCTAGTGCTGAGGACACTTTAAATGATTTAAGCTTAATAGAAGAGATTTGGAAGAAGTTTTAAGGGATATTTATGTCATATAAGTCAATGTTTCAAGGATACTTTGAAAGTTTTAATGAAATAAAAAAAAGTTCAAACATTTTTGAAAATAAATTTTGGTTAAAAAGAGAATACAATAAAATCAAAAGATTAAAAAAATTAAAACCACATGAAATTAATTTATCTAAAGATTATCCTTTATTAGTTGCAGCATCAATAATTTATAATAGGAACAAAAAATTCAATATTATCGATTACGGTGGAGGATTTGGTGCAGGATATTTGTCGATCTCTAAAGGAATTAATAAAATTAAAAATTTAAAATATTATATTGTAGATCTTCCAGAAGTTTGCAATTTAGGTAATAAAATTTTTTCTAGTGAAAAAAATTTAGTTTTCTTGGAAAAAATACCAACAATTTCCAAATGTGATATTTTTCATTTCGGAAGTTGCTTGCAATATATTGATGATTGGAAATCATTATTAAATAAAACTTGTGATTTAGAACCAAAGTTTATAATTTTTTCTGACTTGTTTGCTGGAGATATTTCTAGTTTTGTAACTATTCAAAAATTTAATGAAACAAAAATGCCATTTAGATTTTATAATATTAATGAAATTTTAAACTTAACAAGAACAAAGGGATATAGTCTAGTTTTAAGAACAAATTATCAAGTGCACTTTAATGGTTTGCCGAGTTTACTTCCTACAAAAAAATTTCCAAAAAAAAATAGATTATTTTTTTCATCAAATTTAATTTTAAAAAAAAATTAAATTTTCCAAATTGTGTCGCTATCTTTAAATGGACCTTCACTTATCTCTAAAAATACAGTCATAGGCTTTAAGGACTCGACTATTCTAAAAATACTACTTTTTATCCTGATATGAGTTTTTTTATTTTTATGTAAATGAAAATTTTTATTTTGAAATCTAGATATTTGCTTTACTTTAAGCTCGCCTCTCAACAAATGATAAGAAATATAATTTTTATTTTGTTTTAATGGTCCAATTTTTTGTGGTTTTAAATGAACAATTATCATTTCATGAATCTTACATTTGTCATCATTATGAAGACAAATTCTAAATATTTTTTGATCTTTGTTTAATAATTTAGCAATTTTTAAAATATCTTTAGTATTTAAATTTATAAAGTTTTTTTTTGAATAAAAAACTCTATTATTTTTTTTTTTTAGGTTTAATTTTTTTAAAAGTATTGAAAGATTTTCCATAGACTTAGTCTTTTATTTTTATACAGCATAAGTACATTAATTCTCTACCAAAATAATTTTTAAACTTTTTAATATTTTTAAATTTATCTAACTTTTTTTTTTTAAGTAGAAGAAGTGCGTTTTCATATCCCTTCATATCTATTTTATTTTTTTTTAATAAGTCACAGACATTATTTAGATTTTTAACAAAAGAATGATAGTTAAATTCATTTGATTTAATCTCAAATTTGATTAAATTTTTTAAAAGATTATTGCATTCCTTCAGAATTTTTTTATTAAGAGTTGAATTTGAGTTTTTATAATAATGATTATAATCTATAAAATTAATAATATTTTCATTATACTTTTTGATGAATAATTTTTTTTTGTCAGTATTTATACCTGTCAGATCTTTATACCACCTCCATTCGTTTAAAAATAATGGATATGAATTATGAAAATTAAATTTTTTTCCAAGTTTCTTAAATATCGTATTTGGTTCGGGGTGTATGTTTAGAAAACCATCACCCAACAAAGAGTCTTGAACCCAATCTATATCAGGACACGACATATTTTTAAGAGTATTTAAATGTTTTTTATAAAATTTCGCCAATGTTTGTGTTTTTGTCGTAAAATTATTAATCTTTTTTACTAAGTTTTGTGCAACAAATCTCCGGATTATATTTGATAAAAAACCAATAGAATTACTGGAAGTAATAACAATAAAACCGTCTTTGTTTACTAATTTTCCTAATTTATTAATTAATTCTAATTCTTCTTTTTTATTTCCAAGCCATGCTTCACAAATAACGATATCAAATTTTTTTTTATCGTTGTAATTTTCTAATTTTTTTGTAACTATTTTTAGATTGGTAGAAGATACCTTAAACTTTTTAAATATTTTTTTTATATTAAGATAAGCGTATGGATTTGGTTCTACTAATACAATTTCTTTTGCATTACACTTTGCTAGATATGTAGCATTATGTCCTTCAGCAGGTGCAACTTCTAAAATTCTTGAATTTTGAATTAATTTTTTTGTTAAACCTAAATAGTTATAAAGTGACTCTCTTCTTTCAAAATGAGATTTTTTCTTTCTAACATTTTGTCTTACAGGTGAAATTTTATTATTTATATAAAATTTCAGATGATCTAAGTTTCTCTTTTGCATTTAATTAAAATAAATAAATTCGTAATCACCAGTATAAGAACATTTTTTTAAAAGCCATTTCCACGAACTTGTATCTATTATTGTTTCTGCAGTCAAAGCCCAACATTGTAAATTGAATTGTTCTAGCTCATTTCTATAGGATTCGACACAAATAAATTTATTTTTACCCAACCTTTCTATTTCTTTTATGCTAATTTCTAATTCATTTAATTTAAGATTGTGAAGTGTATTTATTGAGAGAACTAAATCAAAATAATTTTTTTTATATTTAAGACCATGTGAAATATTTTTTTTAATGAGAAAATTTTTAATCTCTTTTTTTGAATTCTTAATTGCGTAACTAGAACTATCAATTCCAACAACTTCTATTTTTTTTAATAACTTTTTAATTTCATAAAGTAAATATCCTTTTCCACACCCTATATCTAAAATTTTTGATTTGTTGTTTAAGTTGTATTTTTTAATTAATTCTGACGCTAATTCTGTAAAATAGCCTTTAATATATTTATAGCCACCATAACCAAATTTTCTATCACCATCCCAATAGTCAAAATCATATTTTTTAGATTTTTTCATACATAAAACTTTTTCATTTTTCATCCTTTCTATGTAGTTTCTTTTAGTTTTGATGTGATTTTTAGTAACAAGATTAAATAACTCTTTTGGTTTTGACATCTCAAAATTTTTTTTTATTTTAATTATATTTTCTATATTTGAAATATCATTCGTATTCTCAATTGAGAGATTTTCTACTGCAAAAAAAATCTTTTTTTTATTTTTTAAAATCTTATTTAGGATAATTTTTCTTTTATTTTCATTTTCTGGTAGTTGAAACAAACTATAAAAAACTAGTCCATCAATTTTTTTTATATTTTTAATCAATTCAAATAAAATAAAATAAGTATTATGAGTTGAATACTCTGTAGCACTCATCATAAAATTAAGATTATTTTTATTACAAAAATCTTTTATGACAATATTTTGAACATGTTGAGGAACTCTTTCTTCAAAAAAACTTCTACTAAAAATATAACCTTTGACGTCATTCATTTGAAAAAGGATCTTTATAATTTAGACCAACTTGCGTCATGGGTTTCAATTTAATTGGTAAAAAGAATTCTCCAACTTTTTTATCTGCATAGGTAGAACCAATTGATTTGAATCTACAATTAAAAGACCATCTGGTTGTATTTTCTTTATTTATAATATTGCCATGGGGTAGAGATTGATTGAATATCAAAATCTCTCCAAATTTTATATTTATCCAAGTTAGCTTTTTTTTAAGCATGTTATAAATTTCTTCACTGTTTGTAATTTTATTTTTTTTTATGATGTTTATAAAAAAGTTATAATGTTTTTGATTAAGAATATACATTGATTTAGTCTTATAACAATCCACAAGCGGCAACCAGATATTTGCTTCATAAGGTGAATCTCCAGACCAAACATCAGAGTGAATTGGAAGAAGTGAAGTTTCGTCATTAGGCATTTGAACACTAAGATTAAGGTTCTTTTGCATCATCAACTCATTTCCAACAATATTATGAAGTAAATCTTTTGAGATCATATAATAATCCTTTTTAATTTGTTTTGATAAATTTAGATTATTAATTATTTCTAGTCTAAAATTGTTTATTTGGCTCTTACTGATAAATTTATGTATGTTATTTAAATCTTTAAAAGGTTGTTTAACAAAATTACTTTGATTAACTAATTTTAAAATTTTATTTCTTATTTCTATTAATTTTTTTTTATTATGGATTTTTTGTTTATAGTAACCATTTTTTAAAAATAATTTCTCTATTTGACCATCTTTTGTTGATTGAAAATTCATAAAAATAATATTTAAAGTAATACACTTATTAGTATAAATGATATTTTATTAAAATATACTAAAATGATTAATTTAAAAAATTATAAAAAAAAACTGAATTTATCTAATTATGAATACAATTATACTCATGATAAAAAATTTTTAATTTTGAGAGAAAAAAAACAATTACATATTTTTGAAAAAAAGAATAATGAATTCATATTTCTATTTAATTTAAAAAATAAAAATATTTTAAAAAATTGGATAAAATTAAATCAATATATTTATAAAAAAAAAGGAGATCATAATTTATTATATGTTGACTGGATTTCTATAAATGACTAAAAATTTTTTTTTAATTAAATTAAACAAACATTACCTGCAAATTAAAGAGGGTGGTATAAAAGTTCTATATTTAAAAACAAAAAATTTCATATTTAGGATACATAGATTATTTTTTTTAATATTTGCTTTTTTTGGTGTCTTATTTTTAATTATTTTTTCTTTATTTAAAAAAATTCAGATAGGAAAATTACGTACAGATAAAATAGGTGAATTTGCAATAAGGGCTGAAATTTTTATTTTAAAAAAAAAAATCGCAAACAAAAATAAATCTATTAATCTTATTTTCCGAGACAAAATTATTAGCAATGAATTTCTTTATAGATTATATAGAAAGAAAATATATTTCTTACCAAATATTTTGTTTGAAGAAATTTATATTTTAATAAAATTTTTTAAACTTCATAAACTTTGTTATAATAGCTTACATGATAATATAGACAGAAATTTATTATTAAAAAAATTTAAAACTCAAGTATCGTTACAAAATAGTGAAACTAGAATATTAAAAAATTTTCTAAATAATTTAAAAACAAATAATAGAAAATTAGTTTGTTTAACCATACGAGATAACGCATATCATGGCAAATCAGCAATGACAGAATATAGAAATTCAGACATTCGCAAGTGCAGTAACGCTATAAATTACTTAATTAAACAAGGATATTTTGTTGTACGAATGGGTCGCAAAACAAACAAGAAACTTAAAATTAAAAGTAAATTTTATTTTGATTATTCCCAATCAAATTTAAAAAGTGACAAATTGGATATTTTAATTGCAAGTGCTTGTAGTTTTTGTATTTCATCTGCAACAGGTTTTGATAGTATAGTAAGAATTTTTAGAAAACCAATTTTATTCATAAATTTTGTTCCTTATATTTATTTTCCAAGTGATATTTATAATTCACAGATTTTGTTTAAAAATATTTATACAAAACAAAAAAATAAAAAACTAAAATTACTTGAAATTTTAAGAAGTGGCGTAGGAGCATTATCTTCAGATAGGGAAATTAAAAAATATGATATTATATTTAAGGAAAATAGTTCTGCGCAAATATTGAAAGCAGTTAAGGAGTTTGAAAAAAAATTCAAACTTAATAAATCAATTAATACTAAATATAGTAAACTTGATCATAAGTTTGCCCAGACCTTCTTAAGGGAATTAAAATATACTCATTTTATTAATAATTATAGACACTTTAAAGCTACTGTATCTAGATTTTTCTTGAAAGAGATAATATAAAAATTTGAGAACTAAAATATAATTAAAAAATTTACTAAATCTTTAATGAATCAATTTAAGAATTTATTTATAATTTTGCATGATCTTTATCACTTAGTTAAAGATTACAAAAAAATATACTTATTCTTCGTTTTATTTTTTATAACAATTTTTTCATCATTATTTGAGATTTTAACAATTGGAAGTTTAATACCTCTGATGGAGGTTTTAATTAATCCTGAGAATTATCTTAATAATGTTCATCACATCTTTGAGAAAATTTCAGGAATTTTGGATAATAATGATTTAAGAAGTATTATTTTCATCACTTTCACATTTCTAATAATAGTTTCATACATATTAAAAATTTTTCTTATATGGATAAGTGCTAAATTTACCTTTGATTTATCAATGTATCTAAGTGAAAGTGTATTCAAAAAAACGATATCAAAAAAATATAGATATTTTATTAATTCAAGCACAAGTATGCTGATCTCTAATCAAGAAAAAACTGAACATATTAGAGGAATGATTTTTAGCTTTGTTCAATTATTTACCTCACTTATACTTTCAGCAACGATAATTATTTTTTTATTTTTTTTAAACTTTAAAATAGCTCTAATCATAAGTGCATTTTCTATATTTGGTTATTTGTTTATTTTTTTGAAGTTGAAAGAAAAATTTATTTTTCTTAGCAAAGAAAACGTTGCTGTTTTAAATGAAAGATTTAAATTATTGATTGAAACTAGTGAAAACATTAAAGAAATTAAATTAAGAAGCTTAAAAACATTTTTTTTTAAAAAATATTACAATATTATTTTAAGGGTTAAAAATTTAAATATTATCTCTGTTTTAATTCATTCATTACCCTCACAAGTTCTTTTAATGATCGGAACAATTTTTATTTTAATAATGATGTATTATTATTCCATCTCAAGTGAAGGATTGGTGAGTAACATTCCATTTATTTCTGCTTTAGTTCTTGGGATTCAAAGAGCATTTCCTCAAGCTCAAAATGTATTCGTATCCTTAGCTGGGATAAAGGAATTTAGAAATTCTTTAGAAGATATTAAGTTGTTGTATTCAAAAAAAAACGATGATGAAAATCAATTAGATAGGTCAGATAATAATATTGAAATAAATCAAAATTTTGAATTACAAAAAATTTATTTTAAACATACTGATGGGCATGAGAATATTTTTGAGAATGCCAATATTAAATTTGAAGTAGGTAAATTCTATGGAATAAAAGGAGAATCTGGTATTGGCAAAACTACAATTATAGATGTTATATGTGGATTGCTACCATCACGTTGTGAAATGTTTGTAGATGGCAATAGTGTAAATTTTTTTGAAAATAGTAGTTGGCAAAATAATATATCTCATTTGCCTCAAAATACCTTGCTAGCAGATAGTACTGTTTTAGAAAATATTGCTTATGGAAAAGTAATTGATGAAATAAATTTAAATGAGGTTGAGGTAGCAGCAAAAAAAGCAAATATTTTGGATTTTATTCAAAAAACAGAAGCAGGGTTTTTAACAAAAATAGGTGAAAAAGGAATAAAAATATCTGGAGGTCAACGACAAAGAATTTCAATTGCTAAATTATTTTATTTAAATAAAAAAATATTTATTTTAGATGAGTCTACCAATGCTTTAGATAAAGATAATGAAGAAAAAGTGTTTGAAGCTTTGAAAAAAAATAATAAGAACAAAATTATAATTGTTATCAACCATAATTTAGCAGTACAAAAATATCTTGACCATATATATGAAATTAAAGATAAAAAATTTATTTTAATAAAATAAATAGTACATTTTGAAAAAAAGAATTAATAATTACTAAAGAAATAAAAAAAATAATATGAAGTTGAGTTATATAAGTTACCCAATATCTTTAAATTCTATCTGCCATTATATAAAGCTAATTATTAAAAATAAATCTCCTATAAGAATATTTCACAATTATTTTTTAAAAAGAATTAAACTAAAAGGGAATACAATTGACCTAGGTTGTGGAAATCATAGTTCATATTTTAACTTTATGGAAAATAAATCTAAAAATGTTTTTTTTGCAGATAAAAGAAAAAGTAAAAATAAAAACCATTTTCAAATAGATTTAGAAAAAAAATTGAAATTTAAAAATAATCAGTTTGATAATATTATATTATTTAATGTAATTGAACATGTAACAAATTATGAGCTATTAATTCAAGAAATATATAGAATTACAAAAAAAAATGGAAAATTAGAGCTCTTCGTACCTTTTATGCATAGATATCATCCAGATCCACAAGATATTTTTAGACCGACACATTTTTATTTGAACTCAATTCTTAAAAAAGTAGGCTTTCAAGTAGAAATATTCATTATTGGGGTTGGACCATTTGCAGTAGTTTCAGAAATTTTATTAAAATATTTTAAATTTAAGCTATTAAAAATTCTTTTTTTTCAAATATTTTTACTTTTAAATTTTGTAATTCAATTATTTTCAAAAGATTATAATTCTTATTATAATGGTATTCACTGTACATGCATTAAAAGAAAGTGAAAAAAATATTTTATATTGCTGAATTAAATTTACCTTCAAAATCAGCTTACTCAATTCATGTAATGAAAATGTGTGATGCTTTTAAGATTAATGGTGATAAAGTTAAATTACTTACATATAATCTTATAAAAAATTCTAACATTTATAAAAAATATAATTGTCAAAAAAAATTCGAAATTTTGAGTTTTTTTAAATTAAGAAATGATTTTTTATTAAAAAGAATTTTATTTTCCATTAAAATCGTTAATTATTTTATTTGGAATAATAAATACGATTTAATAATTTCAAGAAGTATAATAAGTGCAATTTTTTTATCAATTTTTAAAAAGAATATATTTTTAGAGGTTCATCATGAGTTTAGTGGTTTTACAAAAATATTATTTTATTTCGTTAAAAATTTTAATTTTTTTAAAAAAATCACATTTGTTTTTATATCGAACAATTTGTCCAATGTTTTTAATATAACTAACAAAAAATTAATATTAGATGATGCTGTAAATTTAAATAATTTTTTAACAAAACCTAAATCAAAAAAAAAAATGACATGCGTGTACACCGGATCATTTGCCAAAGGCAAATCTTTAGAAAAAATTATACAAATATCTAAAAAAGCTAATAAAATTAATTTTGATCTATATGGAGATTTTATTAATTCGGAATTTAGTGCAGACGATCTTAATAAATACAAAAATATAAAGTATAAAGGTAATATTACTTATAATGAAATTCCAAAAATATTAAGCAGATATCATGTAGCATTAATGCCATATTCTAATAAAGTTTATGTAAGAGCAAGTAGCAATATTGAGACAAGCAAATACATGTCACCGATGAAAATGTTTGATTATTTGGCATCAAAAAAAATTATAATAGCAACAAAACTCAAGGTGTACGATCATATATTAAACAAATCCAATTCATTATTAATGGAAAAAAATTCTACAAAATTGTGGGCAAAAAAAATAAATTACATTTTTTCAAATTTACATAAATTTGAAAATATAAAAAAAAATGCCTATTTAACTGCGAAAAAATATACTTGGAATAAGAGAGTAAATAAAATAATTGAGTTTTTAGAAAAAAATGAATTGTGAATATAAAAAAATAATTTTTTGAAAAATGAATAAAGCGCCAATTTTATTAATGACGTATATACGTCCTCAAAATACAGAGTTATTACTTAAACTGATAAATAAATATAATAATTCTCAAATAATAGTTTTTAATGATGGATTAAAATATTTAAAACATAAATTTCTTCAAAAAAAAACAAGGGAGGTTATTTTAAAATATAAAAAAAAATTTAAATTACAAATTTTATTTCCAGAAAAAAATTTAACTCAAAAAAATAATTTACCATATGCTTTAAAAAAAGTATTTAAACATCATGATAGAGTTATTATTATTGAAGATGATTGTATACCCAATAAAAGTTTCTTTAAATTTTGTAATTTGCTACTAGAAAAATATAAAGATGATAATCGAATATCTCAAATATCAGGTAATAATTTTTTAAATTTTAAAAAATTCAAAAGGAGAAATAAAGATAGTTACTTTTTTTCTAACCTTACAAGTTCTTGGGGTTGGGCTACATGGAAAAAGAGATGGGAGGGGACTTACGATTCAGAAATTAAAGCTTGGCCTAAAATTAAAAAAGAACATTGGCTTTTAGATATATTTCAAAATAAAAAATCTGTTAAATTTTGGACTAAGGCTTTTGATAGAAGATATAAATTATTAGATGATGATTGGGATAGACCTTGGACATTTGTAAATCTTATAAATAATAGATTGAATATATTTCCAAATAAAAATCTTATATCTAATATCGGTGAAGATAACGCAGCACTACATTCAAACCCAAAGAAATGGAATAAATTAAAACTTGAAGAGATGGAATTTCCTTTAGCTCATCCTCAAATAATCATTTGTGATCGTTATGTAGATAATTTTCTAACTAATGAAGGTTTTAGTATTCCTAATTTTTCATTTAGATTAAAAAATAAAATAAAAAAATTATTTTTTTAAAATTATCTGATTAAAAATAAAATTATTTTTAAATAATCTTATTTTATCAAAAAAATTTCTACTCTTTATATTTATTTTTTTTAGTCCAGATATTTTACACATTTCATTGAAACAACTTGAATTAAAAATATTAATATGTTCAAGTGGATGTGCACAATCTTTTTTTGGTAAATAATTTTTTGAAAGTTTCTTTTTAAAAAGAAATGAGGATGGAAATTTGTGAAACATAATTCCATCATCTTTAAGCTTAATCTTTAAATCTTTTAGTGTTTCAAGTGGAAACGGAATATGTTCTAAAACTTGATTTGAAAAAATTACATCATACTGTTTATCAATTTCTGATAAATTTTTGTAATTATTTACTTTTGTTTGTTTCAAATAATCAATTCTGGACGGTGATATTTCTAATGTTTCAACTTCAAAATTCATAGATTTCATAAATCTGGTCCAAAACCCCCACACAGATCCAAATTCTAGAATTTTAATTTCATTATTTTTTTTTTTAATTAAATTTTCAATAATTATAGCATCAGATAAATACTCATTAAAATTTAATGATGTAAACGACATTTTTTTATCAAAACTAGTCTGAGAAGAAATAAGTTCTTCATAAATAAATAAGCTCAATTCTTCATCTGGTATATTTTTCTGAAATAACCCCTTACATTTAATACATTCCGCTATCTCATAAAAATTAGAACCTAGTATTTTGCATATTTTTGAATTATTAAGATAGTAATTAGTTAAGAATTTTTTTACTTCCTCAGAGTCAAATCTTTTTCTATATAGTAAATTAAATTTTTTGTTATTACAAAAAGGACATTCAATTCTATTCTCAAGCTTCATAATTTATTTTATTAATTTAAAATTATATCCATTTGTTATCTATAATAGTTTTTTTTACTATTTGTTTTTGAATAGAATTATTAATTGAGGGACTTCCTATTATTTTTCTCATTTATTTCAAAGATATTACTTTATTGTACCAACATTGAAAAAGAATAATTGTGGTGATTTCTCTTTTGATTAAAAAACCTTTGTCACTATATGAGTCAAACAATAAATTTAAGTTTTTTTGATTAAAAATTTGTTGATTTTCAATTTCATTTTGTTGGAATAAGGTATCTCTTAAACTATCAAGATTAGAGTCTAGAAATAATTTATCTGGTGAAAACCAACCAATTTTTTTTCTTTTTTTTATATATCTTGGTAAATAATTATTTTTTTTAAGTAAAAATTTTCTGTTAAAAGAACTGAATTTTTTAATATTTTCAGTAAAAAAAAGCTTTTCAATTAATGATTTATCTTGAAAAGGTACTCTTGCCTCCACTGAATTTATCATTGTACATTTATCTAATTTATAATTACTTTCATTAGTTAACCAATATCTAAAATCAAAATAATTTATGTAATCTACGCTAGAATTAAATTTAATGTTTTCAAAAAAATTGAATTCATTTTGACTTTGCGAATTTTGACTATCATTAAAAATTTTTGATAAATTATTATTATTGAAAATTGAATAAAAAAATTTAGGAAGATCTTTATTTTTCACAGATTTGTATTTTTTAATTTTGCTATTGAAACACCCAAAAAGCTTCAAATAATTTGAAAAAAATAATTTTTGATATCTATCATATCCACAAAATAACTCATCTGAACCATCACCAGTTAAAATAACTTTAATATCATTTAGCTTTGCTTCTTTTGATTGCCAGTATGTGTTCATAAAATTTAAATTAGAAACAGGTTCATCTAAATAATCTGTAATTTTATAAAAATCATTTAAAGTTGATGATAAATTATCGATATATTTTACGTTAAGTTTTATACCTAAATCATTTGACAATTTTTTTGAGTAATAAAAATCTTGATTAAATTTTTGAAATTTTTTTTCTGGAAGATATACAGTTGTAAAGGCTTCAATTTTATTATTATATTTTTTTGCAATTGAGGTAATTAATGATGAATCTACTCCACCTGACAAAAATGTAGCTATTTTTGTATCAGTTAAAAGATTCATTTTTACTGAGTTTTCGATAGTTTCATTTAAATCGTTTTTTGATATTAATTCTTTATTTTTTATCTTATTTAGATCAAAGTATTTTTTTCTTTCGAGATTAAAGTTGTTAAAGTTAATTTTAAGGATATTTCTGGGTTTAACTTTTTTAACATTTTCAATAAGTGTATTTTCTTCTGGGGTGAAACCAAAATTAAAAAAAAAATTAAGACTATTTTTATTAATTTTTTTGTCTGATAATGAATATAAAAACCAAGCCTCAGAGGAAAAAAAGAAACTTTTTTCATTAAGGAGGTAATATAAGGGTTTAGTCCCTGAAATATCTCGAATACATTCAATTAAACCTTTTCTTAGATCAATAAATACTATTGAATAAATTCCATTTATTTCATTTATTATTTTCGAACCGTATTTGCTTAAAAGATTAAATAGAACTTCAGTATCAGTTGATGTTTCAAACAAAATATCATTTAAATACTTATTTTTTAATAATTTTTGATTATATATTTCTCCATTAAATAGCAATAAATAGTCATTAGTATAAAAAATTTTGTTTGATTTTGTATTTAAATCTTGAATAGCAAGTCTCGAAAATCCTAAATTAAAAACTTTATCTTTTAAAAAAAATTTTTTTCTTTCTGTGTAATCTGGACCTCTATTCTTTAACTCATTCAAATAGTGCTCAAACTTTTCTTCTATTAATGGCATTTGTTTATTATTGATATCTGAGACAAAACCTATAAAACCACACATGATTTTTATTTTAACACTAATTAAAAATAAATATATACATGAATATACTGATTACTGGATGCGCAGGTTTCATCGGGTATTCATTGGCACATAAATTATTAATGAACAAAAAAAACAAAATTTTTGGCATTGATAATTTAAATAAATACTACTCGCAGAGGCTTAAATTAAAGAGGTTGGAAAGACTAAATAAAAGCAAAAATTTTTATTTTAAGAAAACTGATTTAAATGAAAGAAAAAGATTAAATATTATTTTTAAAAGAAATAAAATTGATGTAATCTTTCATTTTGCTGCTCAAGCTGGAGTAAGGTATGTGCCAATTCATCCTGAAAAATTTATAGAAACCAATATAATGGGTTTTCATAATTTAATTGAGATATCAAAAAAATATAATATAAAAAAAATTTTTTATGCATCCTCTAGCTCTGTTTATGGAGACAAAAATAAGTTTCCTGTATCAGAAAAATCAAATCTTTTTCCAAAAAATATATACGGATTGAGTAAAAAAATGAATGAAGATTATATATTAATAAATTCAAATTATAGAACTAGATACATTGGTTTAAGACTATTTACAGTATTTGGCGAATGGGGTAGGCCCGATATGTTGATTTTGAAGTTTCTTAAGAATGCACAAAAAAATAAAACTTTTTACTTAAATAATAAAGGAAATCATTGGAGAGATTTTACTTATATTGAAGATGTTGTTGAAAATTTAGAAAGGTTACTAAAAATAAATTTTAAAAAAAACACTATTTTAAATATTTGTAGCAATAAACCAATTCATATTAAAAGTTTAGTTAACTATCTTTCAGATAAAACAAACTTTAAAAAAATAAAAAACATTAAAAAAAATAATTATGAGTCCCTAAAGACTCATGGAAAAAATAAAAAATTAATAAAAATTACAAATTTCAAAAAATATTCAGATTTTTATTTAAGTGTAGACAAAACAATTAACTGGTTCCAAAAATATAGTAAATTAATTTAATTTATGGCAACTAAAAATAATATTTATCAAAAAGCTACAATTCTTATAGTAACTTTTAAAAGTCACAATATAATTGAGAGGTGCTTAGATAATATAAAAAAAAATTTTAATATAATTTTGGTTGAAAACTCTGATGATAGAAAATTTACAAAATATCTAGAAAAAAAATATGATAATTTAAGATGTATAAATATAGGTTATGACTCTGGATATGGTTATGCTTTAAACAGAGGGGCTGAAAGAGTTGAAACAGAATATTTTATTGCTATGAACCCAGATACTTTTCCTGAGAAAGATTGTTTAGAAAAGTTAATAGAAACTGCAGAAAACTATAGCCACGATGTTGGTATGGTAACTCCTGTGACTTATTTAAAAAATAATACAAAAGAATTTACTTCTTTTGGTAATTTTAATAATAAAAAAACTTACAAAAATTCTGAAAACAAATTAAATGTTGATTGGGTTCACGGAAACATACTTTTAATTAAAAAAAAATTTTTCGATAAAGCTGGTTGTTTTGATGAAAATATATTTATTGAGTTTGATGAACGGGATTTGCAAAAAAGATTTTTTGATTTAAAAATAAAAATTTTAATTGATTTTAATGCAAAATCCCAACATTTAGATGGAAAATCTGCTGACGAACGATTTGCATTTCAAATGAAATGTGAAAAATCTTGGCACCATTCTTGGTCAAGTTATTACTATTTTAAAAAACATTATGGCATGTTTTATTCTTTGTTTAAAAATGTTCCAATAAATGTAGTAAATGTTTTAAAGATGATATTTTTTATAATTTTAAGAAATAAAAAAAAATCAGAAATTTATAAATTATCTTTTTTAGGTTTTTATAATTCTTTATTAAATAGAAAATCATACTACAGAGCTGATATAGATTAAAGCTTTCCCCAGTATAGTTTTGTAAGTTTATTTTTTTCTTTAAGATTACAATTGAAATAATTCTCAGTGTAATTATCTGAAAAAATCAATTTTTTTTGATTTCCCAAACAAAATGTTTCACTTTTAGGCCAATCTAATATTTCGAATGATTTATTATCTGAGTTAACTAATAACAATTTAAAACCTTTTTTAATTAACTTATTTGATAGACCACCTCTTCCACTTTCAAAATAGTTATTATAAATTTTATCAGTTAATCTACTTGTATTGAAATTTAAATTTAATATGTCCTCTGACTTAATAAAAAATGCTGTTGTTTTAATGTGAGGATTTGGAAACAATTTAAAATTTAGAAAATGTTTTAAACCCCATCTAAATTGTTGAAATTTAGTGAATTGCAAATATTCAAAATTTAAAAATTGACTTGATATACTTCCATAGTTTGCCATTGCACCCAAAATAGTTTTATTACTATAATGATTTATAAAAATTTTAAGCCAATTATTTACTATAGGCTTAGTGTATGTGCCTAAAAACAAAATATGTCTATCATGATATTTTTTTGCAACCCTAAAATAACTACCGATATCATAATCGTTTTTTTGATTGCTATCATCAAATTTAGTATAATTAATTTTAATTTGGTTTTCCCAGGAATTAATTAAATCATTATTTTGAAAATTTTTGAAACAAATCACTAGATCATGATCATATCCACTTGAAAAAATATTATAATTTTTAATAAAGTTATCTAAATATTTAAAACCTAGTGGTTCATAAGCTAAGTATAATACTATTGGTTTTTTTTTAATAAAATTCATTTTAAAAAAGTAAATACAAAAAAAATTTTATTATTGTTTTTTTAAAGTATTTCAGATTTTGATCTAGTATATTTTAGTCTAATGTATTGAGAAATCATATGCATAATTGATTGGAAGATATCTTCAGTAAGACCATAATTTTTCGTTTTTAAGTTTAGATAATGTTTGGATGATTTTTTAATAAATTTATTATTTCCAAAACCAACAAAAGCAATCACATCTAATTTTCTTTTTTTAGCATATTTTACTGCATTTATAATATTTTTGGATGATCCAGAGCAACTAATAATTATTAATACATCTCCTGAATTAGCGTGATTCTCAATTTGACTTGAAAATATCTCGTTATAATTTAAATCATTAGAAATAGCTGTTATTAAATCGATAGAATTTACTAGCGACATAACTCTTGGAAATAGTTTTTTATTAGAGGAAAGTTTTATTCCCTTATTAAAATCACAGAGAAAGTGATTGGAAACTGATGCTGATCCACCATTTCCGCAAACAAAAATATTTTTTTTAAGTTTGATTTTTTTTTCTATAGTTTTTGTAAGATTTTCTAATTCAATAAAATGTTCATATTTCAAGACATTTGATAATTTATAGTTGTAATCAACATAAAATTGTTTAGGAGAAATAAGTTTTTTTTGGTATCTCATAATTTAATAATAAATTATTTGTTAAATAAATCTATAAAGAAAGATAAAATATGAAAGTTTTGATTACAGGATCTAGAGGTTATGTTGGTAATAGATTGTGTCAGATTTTATCTAAAAATTTTAAGAATAAGGTAGAAATAATTGGATTAGACACCAATTATTATGCTTTAAAAAAAAAATTAGAAAAAAAGATTATTTTCAAAGATATCCGTGATGTTCAATTAATGGATTTAAAAAATATTGATGCAGTTATACACTTAGCTAGCTTGTCTAATGATCCCTTAGGTTCTTTGAATGAAAATCTTACAAAAGATATAAACCATAAAGCAACAACTAAAATTGCAAGATTATCAAAAAAAATGAACGTTAAAAGATTTATTTTTGTTTCTACTCAAAGTGTTTATGGTATTTCAAAATTAAAAAAAAAAACTATTAAAGAAAATGATAAAAATATAAGACCCATAACTCAATATGCTAAATCAAAATTAAGGGCAGAAAAGGATATTTTAAAATTAGCAGACAAACATTTTTGTGTTGTAATTTTAAGACCATCAAC
>MDTA01223526.1_pt1 | contig 20055 bp, 14 predicted proteins | sample 811151 | NCBI WGS metagenome assembly MDTA01 (sample SAMN05326648, study PRJNA326480) | marine metagenome | isolation source: seawater | place: Indian Ocean: South | collected 2010 | reverse complement strand
GATGTTCATCATGCTGTTTTCATTCTGGGGTGTAGGCCTGCCACTGGGATATCTGCTGACGTTCACAGACTGGCTGGTGCCGGCCATGGGCGCTGCCGGCTTCTGGGTGGGCCTGACTGGCGGACTGGCATCTGCCAGCATTCTGTTGGGATGGAGACTGTTCCTGTATGCGCCTGATAACAGTCAGACGGCATCGACTGCCGGTTCCGGCGCCTCATGAAGATCCGCAAATACAATTCGATCCCGACCGGTTTCCTTGGCTTCATACAGTGCGGCATCAGCCCGGGCCAGCCAGCTATCGACTCTCTCGCCATGGCGCAGCAGCGCCACGCCAAACGACGCGGTGACGGCCCCACCGGGGTGTTTCATATACTTGCGCAGCACCTGCTGCAAGTTATTCATTACCGCCTTGAGGCCAATACCATCCACCCCCGGCAAAAGCAGCACAAACTCCTCGCCGCCGTACCGGAACAACTGGTCTGATTTGCGCGTGTTCTGTTTCAGCAGGGCCACCAGATCAGTCAGCACGTCATCGCCGACACCATGCCCATGCTCATCGTTGATTCTCTTGAAATGATCGATATCCAGCAGAACCAGGGCATAGGGCAGGCCGGTGCGCTCGGCATTCGCTGCGGCCAGATCCAGTTCCTGATCCATGGAGCGCCGGTTCTTGATACCGGTAAGCGGATCAATCGTTGCCAGATGCTCCAGACGCTCCCGCTGATCATGATTCCTGTGGGCAAACACATAGGCACAGGCGCTGACCACAAACGCCGTTGAGGCAAAGGACCACATCTGGACATCAGACCGGAAGGCATCACCATGTATCATCAACGCGACGACCGAAGCGATATTCAGAAAAACGGCTACCCGGGGGCTGGCAAGAAAGAAGGTGGTTACCAGACAGGGATAAAGCCAGAAAAGTCCGGGTTCGCCCACCACGATTCCCACGGCTACCGCTCCACTGCATGCGACAACCGCACAGAACAGCCCGCTTCTGCGGGTGTCACCGGTCACCCAGGCATAAGCCACCGCACCAGATATGCCGATCAGTATGGAACTGTCGACGACCCCCGCGAGGACATTGCCTTGGATGAAGCGCATAAACGCAAAGGGAGTGATGCCCAGAACCGCAGAGGCTCCGAGCAGGGTAATAATGGATAGCCTGAAATCCGTTCTTAGGCGGTAGAGCATTTAGCTTAGTCGTCCGACAAAAGTACTATTCAAAAGCCAAGAATAGCGGAAGAATTTTGAGTGGTCGCTACGAAACAACGATTTTTTACAATATTTGATTAGCTGCCTAAAGAGCCTGCTTCGAACTCGATTCAGCGTTCGGCAGTTCGGGTACAGACTCCCTCGCGCCTACATCCTCATGAACTCATCAGATCCAACCGAAGCGCTGCACCAAAACCAGCGCAGATCAAAAATTGATGCATTAACTATAAACCTTTCTTGTGCATGGTTTTTTGAAAAAAAGCTTCAAATTTCGATGCTCCAAAAGCAGAAATTCCTCACTAATTAGCATGTAACGCATAACTTAACCCCTTAACAAGTATACAAATAATAACAAGTCAAGAATTCAGGACTCGTTACACTGGAACCAGGTCACAAAATAACGAAACAGACGAAAATACATTACAGATATTGATATTTTCAGCAGCCAGCCATCGCACCAAAGATGAGGCATGAATAGCCAATGTTGAAGACAACAATACCGCAGTCCGAGCAGGACCTGCTGAATGCAAGGCTCGAACAGGCTCGACAGCAGCTACTCCAATCGGAAAAGCTCGCAGCTATCGGCCAGCTGGCAGCAGGTGTCGCTCACGAGATCAACAACCCGGTGGGTTATGTCTATTCCAACCTCCAGAGTCTCGAAACTTATCTGACCGACCTTTTTCGGCTCACGGATGCCCTGGACACTGTGGAATCGCTCGACAGCCTCAAGGCGATCAAACAGAACATCGATTACGAGTTTGTGCGCGAAGATCTTCGGGATCTACTGGCAGAATCGCGAGAGGGCATTGAGCGTGTCAAAACCATTATCTCTGCCATGAAGGATTTCTCACACATTGAGGAAGAGGAGTTCAAACCGGCAGACATCCAGCGCGGTATAGAAACCACGCTCAACGTTGTTAACAACGAACTCAAATACAAAGCTTCCGTGGTCCGGGATTTTGGCGAACTGCCCCCGGTCGAGTGCATTATTTCCCAGATTAATCAGGTGATTATGAACCTGCTGGTCAATGCTGCACATGCCATTGATGATTTTGGTGAAATCAGGATTCGTACCCGTAGCGAAGCGGACACTGTTGTAATTGAGATTGAAGACACAGGGCGCGGTATCTCCCAGGAAAACATAAACCGGATTTTCGAACCCTTCTTCACAACCAAACCCATTGGCACAGGCACAGGCCTGGGCCTGTCTCTATCGTTCAACATTATTGAGAAGCACAAAGGCCAGATCAGCGTGGAGAGCACTGTCGGCAAGGGAACCTGCTTCCGGATAACACTACCAATCAACCAGCCAACCGTACCGGAAGCGGCTTGATCATGAGCCATTCAGTGTCTACTGCTCAACCTGCGAGCAAATCCCTGCCGACCAGTGCCAGGCTGCTGCTGGTGGACGATGAGGAAAATATCCTTCGCAGCCTGCAGCGGATTCTGCGCAAAGAACCCTATGAACTGGCCACGACCACTTCTGGCGAGGAGGCACTCCAGCTCATGGAAGACCAGCGCATTGATCTGGTCATCTCCGATGCCCGGATGCCTGGCATGGATGGCCCAACCCTGCTGGCCAAGATCAAGAAACGCTATCCCTGGTGTATCAGGATCCTCCTGACTGGCTACGCGGATATCGATTCCACCATCTCCGCCATCAATGACGGCCAGATCTATCGCTATATCAGTAAACCCTGGGATGACGAGGAGCTCCGCTTGGTCATCCGCCAGGCCCTCGCCTTCCAACATTCAGAACGCCGCAGGCTGGCGCTCGAGAAGCTGACACGCAAGCAGAACCGGGAGCTCCAGGAACTCAACGCAAGCCTGGAGCAAAAGGTGCTCTCGCGCACCGAGGAACTCAGCGAGACCGCAGACATGCTGGATCTGGCCTATCGAGAATTGCGCCAGAGCTATGTAACAACAACAGAAGTTTTCTCTTCGCTCATTGATAAACGCCTGCCGGCCAATCGACAGCCAAACGCCAAGGTGATTGCGCTGGTGAAGGCTTTCGCCGAGTACCACAAGCTTGACAGCGAACTGGCTCAAAACCTGTCCATGGCAGCCGCGCTCTACAATCTGGGCAAGCTGAGCTGGCCCGATGAACTCTTCACCGCACCCTCGGACCTTCTCACTAGGGACCAGCGCCTGGAGTACATGAAATATCCGGTAGCCGGCGAGCAGTTACTGATGGCACTGGAACCGCTGAAAGAGACGGCCAGAATCATCCGGCATCATCAGGAAAAGTGGAATGGCTACGGCACCCCCGACCGACTTGAAGCTCAGGACATACCCATGGGCTCCCGAATCCTCAGACTCGCGGTGGACTTCATTGAACTCCAGTTCGGTCTGATCCTGGAGAGGCGTGTGCCGAGGGACAATGCGATCAAATTGATCAAGCGTTACAGGGGCCGCCTGTATGACCCGGAAATCACCGACCAGTTTCTGGAGATGGTGATGGAAGTGGCACCGGACATTGAGCATGAAGATCCTGACGTGCTCGTTCTGGATACCCGGCGCCTGAAACCGGGCATGGTTCTGGCCCGGAACCTCTATGCCGCCTCGGGCATGCTGCTTTTGAACGAGGGCAAAAAACTCACTGCCATTCTGATTGACAAGCTCGCCGCCTTCGAAAAAGGCGAGCCCGACGGGCATCGCTACACGTTGTATGTGCATCGCCCGGAAGAACCCACGGAGACCAACTCATGATCAAAATCCAGCTGGTGGACGATGAGCCCAATATCCTGAGTGCCCTGCGGCGCCTTCTCAAGCCTCAGGGCTGGGAGATACATACCTACGACACGGTTGAATCCGCCCTGGGTGGGCTACTCAAGCACGACTACGCAGTCATTGTGTCCGATTACCAGATGCCAACGGCTGATGGCGTGACCTACCTGCAATTTGCCAAGCAACGTCAACCGGACGCCATACGTCTGGTCCTTAGCGCCTATGGCGATCGCAACTCCATGATCAAGGCCATCAACCAGGCCGAGGTGTACCGTTACCTGTCCAAGCCCTGGGACGACTACGAAGTAGTGGCATCCATCAAGTCAGCAATCGATCTGTACCAGCTGAAAACAGAGAACCGGCGTTTGCGGGACGAACTGGATACCCAGAAAGCCATGATCCGGGCCCGGGAAGCAGAACTGCTGCGCCTCGAAACGGACCACCCCGGCATAACCCGGGTCCTGCGGGATACCGATGGTTCGGTCCTGATCAGCGAGAACGACTGAAGAAAAGACACCCATGCCAGACTTCCAAGCAGACGAAAACAAACTTGCACTGAAGGTCGTGTTCTATGGCCCTGCCCTCAGTGGCAAAACCACCAATCTCATGCAGCTCCACTCCCTGCTGAATCCGCAGAGAAAGGGCGAGTTGATGGTGCTCGAGACCCGGGATGACCGCACACTGTTCTTCGACATGCTGCCCATCGGTCTGCGCGGAAACTCGGGTCTGGATCTTCGCCTGAAGCTCTACACCGTGCCGGGGCAGGTCCAGCACGACAGCACCCGCAAGGCCGTGCTCTCGAGAGCCGACGGCGTTGTGTTTGTGGCCGATTCCCAACCGTCGCAGCAAGACAACAACGCGACAGCATTCGGCAACCTGGAGGAAAACCTCGAAAAGGTTGGCCTGGATATCGACACCCTGCCCATGGTGGTCCAGTTCAACAAGCGGGATATTCCGGGCGTTGTTAACGAGCAGGAGCTTCAGCAACGCTGGGAATCCACGCCCTGGGCGCCACTGGTCATGGCTTCAGCGCTCAAGGGTACCGGTGTCATCGAAAGCTTCAGGCTTCTGCTGGACCGTCTTTACAGCGCGATCAACACGGAATATTCACTGGAACGAGAACACGGGATCAGCCGACAAGTATTCATCGATGGCCTGAGCGCCAGCCATGAGGCCTGCCATGCGGAATTTTGAGGACGACCCCACCCTGAGCGACCTCCTCAACGGCGACCAGCTGCAGAGACTGAACCGGATTCTCAGCGGCCTCTGCCGGCAGCCGATCGAGCTTGGCGAGCAAAAAGCCGACGACTCGGTGGCCGTGGACTTCAACCTCCAGACAGTGGGCTGGTTATCCGGCGGAGAGTCCATCGGGGAAAGGCAGGCGGCGGCCGAGCTGGTGTCTTTTCTGATGCTGTTTGTCGCCAAATACCGGCTGGCCGCGAACCTGCATCATGACACAACAGAAGCCAGCTATGCCGAACTCCAGCGACAGAACGAGGCTTTGAGGGCCTCAGAAGCACGCTTGCGGGAGCTTTCGGAGCAACTGCAGGAGAAAGTCGACGAACAGGTGGCCGTGATCCGGCAAACCCAGCAGGAACTGTTCGAGAGCGCCCGCCTGCGGTCAGTCGGTCAGTTGGCAGCCGGTGTCGCCCACGAGATCAACAACCCGATCGGATTCATCAGCAGCAACCTTCGGGTGGCACGGGATTATCTGGACGACCTGCAAGCGATCGTTCCCGAGACGACTGACAGCGCCGGCCTTCTGCAGGATTTTCAGGATCTGCTGACCGAATCGGTGGACGGAACCAGCCGGATTGCCAGCATTGTTGCGGATCTGAAAACCTTTTCCAGCATTGATCAGGCCGACTATTCACGGTGCAACCTCAACGAACTTCTGCAGAGCGCCATCCATCTGGTCCAGACAGAGTACAGCCACGGCCTTCAGATCACTGAGCGCCTGAACGAATTGCCACTATTCTCCGGGCATCCTTCCCGGCTGTCCCAGAGCTTTTTCAATGTGCTCGATAATGCGGCCCAGGCCCTCAGGGATGACGAAAGCGCCGATGACAAAGGGCGGGTTCTGGTTCAGTCGCAGTTGCAGGGACGTACCATCCAGATCATCGTCCAGGACAACGGCTGCGGGATCCCCGACGCAAACCGGGCGCGGATTTTCGACGCGTTTTACACCACTCGGGCTGTTGGCTCCGGCACCGGCCTGGGGCTCACCGTAGCCCGCGATACGGTGCGCGCCCACGGCGGCGATCTGACCGTTCACAGCCGGGCGGGCGCGGGCACCCGCGTAACAATTACTCTTCCGGTAACAGGTTCCTGAGGCCCCTTATGGCAAAACGCTACGCATCACTTTTCAACAGTGCGGAGTCGGGAAACGAGCCTGAGGTAGCCCTGGAACCAAAGAAGGCACCCTACAAGCTCCTGCTGGTGGACGACGAGCCCAACATCCTGGCGTCGCTGCGACGCGTATTCCAGCGCGAGAACTATGAATTGCTCTTTGCCCGCAGCGCCAGGGAAGCCCTTCGGATTCTGGAACAGCAGCCGGTAGAACTGATCATGACCGATTTCATGATGCCCGGCATGAACGGCAGCGAACTGCTGCGGGAAGTCCGTGAGCGCTGGCCCCAGACCATTCGCATAATGCTCACCGGCCATGCTAACACCGATGCCGTCATGGGCTCGATCAAAGACGGGGCGGTCTACCGGTTCATACTGAAACCCTGGAACGAGGACGACATCCGGCTGACCATCGCCCTGGCTCTTGAGCAGTTTGAGCTGATCCAGCGCACTCGCACGCTCGAACAGGAAACCCGGAAACAGAGCCGGGATCTGGAAACCATCAGCAAACTCACTGCCACCAACCGGAGCCAGCTGGCTATCCTTCTGCACAAGAAGGGTTGGCTGAACCCACAGCAGATTCAGCAACTGCACCGGGAAATGCAGAGCCAGAAAACCCCGGTGGTCCGGCAGCTCCTGAAGCACGAGTGGGTGGATTTCCGCAAGGTTTTCGAGATGCTGCGGGACGAGATGCTGTTTGAAGAGATCGACCTGCGGGAATTTCAGCCAGACCCGAGCCTGCTGTCACTCGTGCCCCAGAAAATCTGCACCCGCCAGCTGGTACTTCCGTTGCGCACCAGCGGCCAGCGCCTGCGGCTGGCCATGGTGGACCCCATGGACATAAACCTGATCGACGAGCTCGGGTTCATGACCGGTTACACCATCCATCCGCTGCTTTGTGAGACTTCGCAGATGCAGGCCAAGCTGGCGGAAATTTTTGGCGAAACCAACGATCTGGACGACATCACGACCCGCGTCGGTACTGAAGACCCCTACGAGGGCATCGAGATTGTTCTGGATGAAGATTCAGACCAGGAGTCACTGGAGCAGTTACTGGGCAGTTCCGAAGAGCCACCGGCCATCCGTCTGGTCAATGCCATCATCCTGGAAGCGCTGCGGCTCGGCGCCAGCGACATACATATCCATCCCCGCACCAAGTCGCTGGTGGTCCGCTACCGTATTGATGGTGTGCTGCAGGACAAGATTCATATCCCCAGCAACCTGCTGATGTCGGTGGTCTCCCGCATCAAGGTCATGGCCGAGCTGGACATTACCGAACGGCGCAAACCCCAGGATGGCCGCATCACGGTGAAAACACCCATGCGCATTGTGGATCTGCGGATTTCCACACTTCCGACCATCAATGGCGAGAAAGTCGTCATGCGGGTATTGGAGCGACAGTCCTCCGCCCAGTCCCTGTCGGATCTTGGCTTATCCGAGCACAACCTGAAACGCCTGATGCATGTCGTGGCCAAGCCCCAGGGCATTATTCTGGCCACCGGTCCCACAGGCAGCGGCAAGACCACCACCCTATACGCCCTGTTACAGCACAACGCCTCGCCGGAACGAAACTACGTTACCATCGAGGACCCGGTAGAGTTTCACGTCGACATGGCCGGTCAGGTTCCGGTGAAAGAACGTATTGGCCTGAATTTCGCCAGTGTGCTGCGAGCCATACTTCGCCAGGACCCGGATGTCATTCTGCTGGGCGAGATCAGGGACGAGGAAACCGCCGACGTTGCCTTCCATGCCGCAATGACAGGGCATCTGGTGTATTCGACGCTTCACACCAGCTCGGCGGCAGCCACGGTCGCGCGCCTTCTGGACCTGGGCCTGAAGCCGTTTGTCCTGGCATCCGCACTTGAAGCCATCATCGCCCAGCGCCTGGTACGTCGAATCTGCAACCATTGCCGGGAAGAGATTTCTGCCCCCACCGACACCCTTGCGCAACTTGGGCCTCAATTCCTGAACGGCACGCTTACATTCTACCGGGGCCGGGGCTGCGAAAAATGCCACAAGGGTTACCGGGGAAGGGTCGCTATCCATGAAGTGCTCACCATGAACGAGGACCTCCGAGGTGCCATCACGGAGGGCGCCAGTGCCATGCAGATTGAAACCCTTGCCCGTGACCAGGGCATGAGAGTTCTGCTTGATGATGCCCTGGAGAAACTGAGGGAAGGCCTGACCACAGCCGAAGAGGTGTTGCGACTCCTGGGGCCACAGGTGCTCAATGAATAGCGCTCGAAACCGGGAAATTTTCTGGTTTTGCCTCACCCTGGCACTGGCCATTTCTCTGGCATCCCTGGGCGTTGTCATCGTCTACGATTTCTTCACCGGTGGCATGGACACGCCCGGTCGTGTCTCCCTGAGCCCTGTCGGGGGTGCGTTCTCCGTGCTGACCGGGTTCAGCTTCCTGGCGCTTCTTTTCCAGCGCAAGGTCGTCGCAACCGGGCTTGCCCTGCTCATGCTTGCCGTTGCGATCGGTCTTGCACTTGTAATGGCCCTTGCTCCCGCGTCCGGACTCCAGAGCCTCAACGTCAAACCGGTAATGTTGGCGATCATCACGCTCATCACTGTGTGCGTTCTCGCCGCCATGCACCTGCCGAGGGGCTGGATAGTCAGCCTTGCTGTTGCTCCGGTTCTGTTCGTAATCGGGCTCCTGTCCCTGCTGTCACACTGGCATCCGTTGTTCGGCCCGCTTGAAGTTGGCAGCATCACGGAGTCGACCTTGGTTGTCAGCCCGCTCATCATGCTGATCAGCCTGACCCAACCCTTCCTTTTCAGGTTGTATCACCGTGATGTTCCCGTTTACTCGTGGGGCCTGATCCTCGCCGGCACGCTGGGCATTCTGATCACCACGCTCACCTGGCATGCTGTACGCCTGCACAATAGCGATACCCTGGTGGAGCAAGCCGATACCCTGGCAAACCAGCTGGCAATCACCACGGCGTCTGCCTACGACGTGAAACTCTCCCTGATCCGCAGACTGGCCGAGCGATGGTCACTGCTGGATTCGATGCCTTCGGAAGATCTCTGGCATCAGGAAGTCACCAGTTATCTGCGCGACTTTCCGGAGTTGCGTCTGATCGCAATACTCGACCAGGGCATGCGCCCGGTGAGGGTGGATTCAGGAGCTAATGATTATCAGGCCTGGCTGGCAGACTTTCTGCACCAGGACATGAGCCGGGAGTGGCTGCGTCATGTTGTCGAGTCCAGGGCGCCACACCTCAGCCGGCCAATGCCCGACCGGGAGGGCCGCATGCACGCCGTCATTGCCGTTCCGGTAATAACGGCGCCGGGAGTCGCATGGCCATTGCTGGCAGTCGTTGATCTGCAAAGCATCTACAAGGGGCTTGCCCGGCACCTGGGCGGCAGTCTTTATGTGGCCATTAGCCACCAGAGCCAGACCATTCTTGATACTTTTCCGGAGCCAAAAGCGGCGGAAAAAATGCGACTGGCCTCGACCACCGTAGAGGCCCACCACGACAGCGACTGGCGCATCGACGTTTATATGGCGGCTGGCACATTGCCCTCAGACGAGCTCTACGTGCCTCCTCTTATACTCTATACGGGCCTGGGACTGAGTTTTCTGGTGATGCTAATTCACCTTTTCTGGCGTGATTCGGAACGCCGCTCGAAAGCGCTTACCGAACTCAACGACGCCCTGAACTTCCATCTTGAAGAGGAGCGCGCACTACGTCATACCAACGAAAGAATCATGGAGTTTTCGCAGGATATTCTCTGTTCCATCAGCGCCTCCGGAAGGTTTCTGACGGTGAGCCCTGCCAGCTTACAGATTCTTGGCTACGCCCCGGATGAACTGAAAGGCCAGCACCATGATCTGCTCCTGCTGGCGGAGGACCGGGATTCCACCGTGGAGGAAATTCGCAGGCTGATATCGGGCGAAAATGAAAAGATCTCCGGGTTCCGAACCCGACTCCGCCACCGGGAGGGCCATACAGTCACCATTTCCTGGACCGCCGAGTGGTCCCGGGAAGATAACGCCCTGTTCTGCGTGGGCCGGGATATCAGTGACGAGCTGATGGCTGAGACCCTGACCCGGGAACGGGATCAGTTCTTCTCGCTGTCGCCGGACATGTTCAGCATTGTCGATCTGAACAGTCATTTCTTCGAGGTTAACACCACCTTTGTCAAAACCCTCGGCTACACCCGGGAGCAACTCCTTGGTACGTCCTATATGGCCCTGGTGCATCCGGATGATCGGCAGAAAGTCATCGACGCTGTCGAGTCACTGACCCGGGGAGAAGATATACACGATCTGTTTATCAGGGCGCTGGACAGCGCCGGCAGCGAGCATTGGCTGCAAATCAACGCCATTCTGAGTGCCGACGACCTCATCTACGTGGTGGCCCGGGATATTACCGAAACCCTGCAAACCCAGGAGCGACTCAAACAAAGCGAGAATCTTCTAAGGATTGCCGAAAAAACCGCCCTGATCGGGGGCTGGACCATAGAAGTGCCCTCTGGCCGGACTGACTGGACCGCCGTTATGTTTGATCTGTTCGAGCTGCCTCCAGGCAAGGTGCCTGAAATGGCTGAGGGCCTGGATTCCTACATCGGCGAATCCAGACAGGTTATCGCTTCGGCCATCGACCTGTGTATCAGGACGGGCATTCCATTTGATGAGGAAGTTCAGTTCAGAACAGCCACTGGCCGGCAGCGCTGGGCCAGAGCCATTGGTCAGGCAGTCAAGGATGAGGCGGGACAGATCATCCGAGTGCAGGGTGGATTTCAAGATATTACCGCATCCAGACAAGCCATGGAGCAGATTCGTCGCTTTGCCGAGAGGCAGGCGACTATTTTCGAGAGCATCACCGATGCCTTTTTCACCGTGGACAAGGAATGGCGCATCACTTATGTCAATCGCCGGTCTGAAGAGTTCTTAAATAAATCCCGCGACGAATTACTGGGCCACAGTCTCTGGGCGATGTATCCCGATATCGCAGGAACCGAGTTCGACGAAATGTACCGGCGTGCCATGAGCACTGGCGAGTCAGTTTCCTTCGAGGCGTACTTCGCGCCCCTTGAGAACTGGCTGGAAGTCAGCGCCTACCCCTCTGATGAGGGCCTGGCCGTGTATTACCGCAGTATCCAGGAGCGAAAAGAAGCCCAGTGGAAACTGGAAGCGGCGATGGATGAGCTGGAACGGAGCAACAGGGAACTTCAGGACTTCGCATTTGTCGCCTCCCATGACCTGCAGGAACCGCTGCGGAAGATACGGGCGTTTTCGGATCGCCTGCTCGTAAAGTCTGACCAGTTCGGTCCCAATGAGCAGGATTACCTCAAACGCATGCAATCGGCTGCCGCCCGCATGCAAAACCTGATTATGGACCTGTTGTCCTACTCCAGAGTGACTACCCGGGCCAAATCCTTTGAGGCCTGCGATACCCAGTGCATTGTTCTGGACGTACTCCAAGACATGGAAACCTCGATCGCGACCGAGCAGGCAAACATTGAGCTAACCCCGCTGCCACCCACAATGGGCGACGCAACCCAGTTGCGGCAGGTATTCCAGAACCTTATCAGCAATGCCATAAAGTTCCATGAGCCCGGCCATCCGCCAACGATCCTGATCTACCCTGAGGCAATAGAGCCCGACGGCTGGACACTGGTCGTAAGCGACAACGGGATCGGCTTCGATCCCAGATACACCGAAAAGCTATTCCACCCGTTCCAGCGTCTGCATAAACGAGAGACGTACGGTGGCACGGGCATAGGCATGGCGATTGTGAAGAAAATCCTTGATCGCCATGGTGCAGATGTAAGCGTTGAGAGCGCTCCCGGAAAAGGAACAACCTTCAGAGTACAGTTCAGAGTCCCACAAACCCAAGGCGAGGCAGAACATGAACAGCGTTGAAAAAGAACCTGTAGTACTGATCGCCGATGACGATCCTGACGATCGCATGATGATTCAGGACGCCTTCACCGAGCGTTGCCCCGGTTGTCGGCTCTGTTTCGTCCAGGACGGCGAAGAGCTCATGGCTTTTCTATCGGGCAGGTCGAACCACCCCGAGGCCGGGCAGATCCCCGACTTACTGATTCTTGATCTGAACATGCCCCTCAAGGACGGGCGCGAGTCACTTGTCGAAATCAAGGCGAACCACCGATACCAGTCCATGGCCACCGTGGTAATGACCACATCAGCCAACGAGGAGGACAGGCAGTTCTGCCTGGAGAAAGGCGCTGACCACTACATAGTCAAGCCACCCAGGTACACGGAACTGCTCGAGGTAATCGCGGCATTGAAGCCCTATTTCGCAAGAAACACAGATCCCAATTAAGACCGAGTGATGATGAGTAATAGTGACCCTATTCTTCGAATTCTTCTGGTCGAAGATGATGAAGACGATTTTCTGATAACTCGTGATCTGTTGTCCGACGCCAGCCCCGTTCAGACCCGTCTCAGTTGGCGGGACAGTTTCGAGGGCGGTATCGAGGCACTGCACAGCCTGACGGTAGACGTTGCCCTGATCGACCTCAGACTCGGTCCGGATTCCGGCCTGGATCTGATCCGGCAGGCGCGGGACGAGGGCATTACCACCCCCTTCATTCTGCTTACTGGCCAGGGCGATGATAATCTCGATGCCCGTGCCGTAGAGTTGGGGGCTGCGGACTACCTGACAAAGGGCAACATCGACAGCCACACACTGCTCCGCAGTATCCGGTACGCCATCGATCGCGCGGTAGCCAATGAAAACCTGGCAAGCAGTGAGGCACATTACCGGCTGCTGTTCGAGAACAATCCTGCCCCGATGTGCCTGGTCGATCCGGAAACCGGGGTCATACAATCCATGAATCGCTCGGCCCAGAGCCTTTATGGCTATTCTGAGGCAGAGTTGAAAGGCAACCGCTGGGAGATTCTGGGCGGGCCGCCAGCGGATACGCCAGTCTTTACCGAAGGCGTCGTCCTGCGGGAAGGAAGCACCCTTGAGCAGCATCAGACCCGGGATGGGCGGGACCTGTTCGTCGAGGTCCTGTCGGAAGAAATCATCATCAATCACCGTAATCTGATTCTGCGCATGCTGACCGACATGACCGCACAGATTACCAACAACCGAAAACTGAGATTGCTTCAGCGATGCATTGAATCAAGCTCGAATGGCATCGTGGTCTGTGACGCCCGGGCGTTCGACCTGCCCATCGTATACGTTAATCCGACCTTTGAACGGGTCACCGGCTACAGCAGGGAAGAAGCTTTGGGTCGAAACTGCCGTTTTCTCCAGGGCACCGAAAAGGATGCGGATAATGAGTTGGCCCGATCCGAGATCCGGGCAGCGCTGGCTGAAGGACGAGAGGTATCCGCCGTCCTCCGGAACTACCGCAAGGACGGCACCCCGTTCTGGAACGATCTGTATCTCTCGCCCATTCGCAGTGATGGCGGTGAAATTACCCACTTTGTCGGCGTCCAGAACGACATATCGGAGCGCAAGTCCGTAGAGAGCGAGCTTGCCTACAACACCAGCCATGACGTTCTTACCCGCCTGCCCAACAGGGCATTGCTGGAAGACCGTCTGATCCAGTCATGCCAGCTTGCCCATCGTTACGGTAGACGCGTCGGCGTTATTTTCATCGATCTGGACGGCTTCAAACTGATCAATGATTCCCTAGGCCACCGGATCGGCGACAAGGTGCTTGTCGAAGCAGCCAGCCGCCTTAAGACCATGGTCCGGTCTGGCGATACAGTGGCGAGGATCAGTGGTGATGAGTTTGTCCTGCTCCTGCCGGATCTGGCACACACCAACGACATCATTATGATCGTCGAGAAGGCGATGTCGGAACTTTCCGTACCCTATAAGCTGGACAATGAAAGCCTTCGGCTAACGGCCAGTTTAGGTATAGCCGTCACGGACGGCTCAATTGAGAACCCGATGGAACTGATCCAGCAGGCCGACCTTGCCATGTACAGTGCCAAGCAGCTCGGGCGAAACACCTATCAATGGTTCTCGGAAGAATTGAACACGTCTGCCAATTACCGTGTAAAACTGCGAAACGAGCTTCAGGAGACCATAGAGAATGACGGCCTGACGGTCTATTACCAACCGCTGATTGATTCCAGAACCGGGCACACCCGGTCAGTTGAGGCGCTGGTTCGCTGGGAGCATCCGTCCCGGGGGCTGATATCACCTGGCGATTTCATCCCACTGGCCGAGGACACCGGCCAGATTGTTGCGCTTGGCAAACAGGTGCTCAACAAGGCCTGCCAGGACATGGTCAGGCTTCAGCAAGCGGGATTTCCGGAATGTTCGGTAGCCGTGAACGTCTCGCCGGTACAGGTGCGCAAGGATGGTTTTATAAAGACCGTTCGGGAAGCCCTCGACACTTCGGGCCTACAGCCAGAAGCCCTGGAACTTGAGATTGTTGAGTCGGCGGTGCTACACGATACCAACCAGGTAATCGGCACCCTGAAGGAGCTGCGGGAACTGGGCGTCGGTATAGCCATCGATGACTTTGGTACTGGCTTTTCGAGCCTGAGCTATATAAAACTGATGCCAGCCAACAAAATAAAAATCGACCGTTCTTTCATCCAGGACGTCATCAAGGACCGGAGTGACGCTGCCATCACCCAGGGGGTCATCTCCATGGCACACCACCTAGGCCTTGATGTGGTCGCTGAGGGTGTTGAAACAGAAGCACACGCAGCCTTCCTGAGAAAGCATCAGTGTGATCTCCTCCAGGGATTCGTGTTTGCCCGACCGATGCCACTCGAAGACTTGAAGAGGTTTATGAATACCCGAGGAACCCGTCCGACCAAGCGCCCTGAAATCGAAACCGACGAGCGGAAAACCCTGTTATTGCTCGACGACGAAGAAAACATCCTGCGCGCGCTGGCACGGGTGTTCCGGCGGGATGGCTATCGAATACTGTCCACGACCAGCATCAGCGAGGCCTTCAAACTGCTGGCCGAAAACGATGTTCAGGTCATCATCTCGGACCAGCGAATGCCCGAGATGTCCGGAACCGAATTTTTCAGCCAGGTTAAGGCTATCCATCCGGAAACGGTGAGAATCGTTCTCTCCGGCTATACCGACCTGAAGTCTGTGACCGACGCCATCAACGAGGGAGCAATCTATAAGTTCCTGACCAAGCCGTGGGATGACAAACAGATTCGTGAGCAGATCCAGCAGGCGTTTCAATATCACGCTGCCATGCAGACTTGATGAAACCGATCACGTAAACCGCTGGTTCAACTGGAGTTGAATCCGGATTCAGAGGTAGACTGTCGCCACTATAAGCAGTATTCAGGAAACTTTGTTTTGACCGAACTTGTCCGAATCGCTCCCGGCGCGCTGACCATCGGCCGCCCCCTGCCCTGGGATGTCTATGACACCGACGGGAATATCCTGTTGCGCCAGGGCTACGTGATTCAGACCGATTCCCAGCTGGAGCAGTTGTTCGAACGGGGCCGGTTCAAACCCCGCAAGATCGAGCGGCCCCAGGAAGAGGTCTTCGAGGATACCCGGGATCGCAACCCGTTTGCCGATTACCCGGATCTGCTTCATTCCCTTGAAGCAACCCTGAACGCCATCACCGAATCCGACCTCTCGGCACAGAAACGCCTGCTGGGCCTGGCCCGGATGATTGAGCGCACCTGCACCGAGTCACCCGACGCAACCCTCGCGCTGGTTCATCTTTACTCGATCGGTCCGGTCATTCACGAGCAAATCCTGTTCTATGCCATTCTGTGCCAGTTCATTGGCCGTCAGTTCGGCCTTGAGGAGAGCCGGGTTGCCGTACTGACTGCCGCGGCCCTGACGGCCAATCTTGCACTGGTGCCCATTGCCGACAAGCTGAATGCGTCCAATACGGTCCTGAATGACGAGCAACGGAGCGTGATTCGCAAGCACCCGCAACGCAGCATTCAGGCCCTCAGGGCCGCAGGCATCGACAACAAGCTACTGCTCACCATCATCGCCCAGCACCACGAACAGGCCGATGGCAGCGGCTATCCAAAAGGTCTCAGTGGTACCGAAATACGGCCAGAAGCGGAAATTCTGGCACTGGCGGAGCGCTACGTGGCCATGATCACCAAACGGGCCTACCGTCAGCGCATGAACGTGGCCAACGCCCGCAAGCTGATTGCCAATCTTGCAGACGGCAAGTATCGCCCGGCCATACCCAAGGCCTTGCTCCAGGTTCTGGGCGAGTTCCCGCCCGGCATTCTGGTTCGGCTGGAAAACAACGAAGTGGGCGTGGTTACCCGCCGGCCGGTGCGGGCCCGGGGGCCATTCGTGAAAGCCATTTTCGGCCCCCGCGGCAACCGTTATACAGGCACTTTCGAGCGGGATACCAGTGAGCCGGACTTTGGTATACAGGCTCTCGAGGAGCCCGAAATCATGCCCTCCATGGACTTCAGTCTGGTCTGGGGTTTCCGTTCCTGACCTGCTTACTTCTCCGATAGAGCCGGCTCACAGCCCCAGCGCTTCGGCGTGATGATCCAGGTGATCATCAATAAACGAGGCAATGAAGAAATAGCTGTGGTCATAGCCCCGATGCATGCGCAGGTTGATGTGATGGTGGAACTTCTCACAGGTATCTGCCAGTACATCCGGGTTTAGCTGGCTGTCCAGAAACTCGTCCGCCGTGCCCTGATCAATCAGCAATGGCAGGCGCTCCCGGGCGGTCGGGATCAACAGGGTGGCGTCCCACTCTTCCCAACTGCGTGGATCATCCCCCAGATAGCCTCTAAAGGCTTTCTGGCCCCAGGGACATTCGGTGGGGTTGGCAATGGGCGCAAAGGCAGACACCGAAGCATAGCGGCCGGGGTTTTTCAGGGCACAGATCAAGGCACCATGGCCGCCCATGGAATGGCCGCTGATTGAACGTTTGTCCGTAACCGGCAACTCGTTCTCGATCAACTGCGGCAATTCCTTCACCACATAGTCATACATCCGGTAATGGGGTGCCCAGGGTTGCTCGGTGGCGTTGATGTAGAAACCGGCTCCGGAGCCAAAATCGTAACTGTCGTCCTCGCCCGGCAGGTTTACCCCACGGGGGCTGGTGTCCGGGCACACAATCGCCATGCCCAGCTGTGCAGCCCGCTTCTGGGCGCCGGCTTTCTGCATGAAGTTCTGGTCGGTACAGGTCAGCCCCGACAGCCAATAGAGAACCGGCACCTTCTTTGGGTTGGAGCCCACAGCCACGGGCGGTAGATACACCGCAAACTCCATGTCGCATTCGAGGGTAGCGGAAGTATGCCGGTAGCGGCGGTGCTCGCCTTCGAAACAGACGTTCGTGGATAGGAGTTCCATAGTGTCCTCAATTCAGAAAATAGGTGTGTTTCAGTCCAGGGCACTGGCGTGCTTTGGCGGCTCCAGACCGAAACCGGTGCGCGCCAGCTCGGCCAGGATAGCAGTACGGGTGACAATACCAATCAGTTTGCCGTGATCCACAACAGGGTACACCTTTGGCTTGCCCGCACCGAGGTTCTGGGCAAGATCCACTACGGCCATCTCTGCCGAAATCGTCACCGGTTTCCGGAACATGACGTCGTCAACAAGTGGATCGCCCTCACGGTGATAGCCGCTGACCAGCAGGGCATGGATACAGTCCTGCTCGGAGATGAATCCGATAACATGGCGCTGGTCATCAACAACCGGAAGGCCGGTTACGTGATTGTGGAGCAGCGTCTTCACCACCTTGGTGAGCTGCGTGCCACAGCGGACCGGCTCGATGTGGTTCCACATGACATCTGACACTTTCAGTGAACGCATGGGCAGATTCCCTCCCCTTGTTGGATAGTCGCCATTGCTATGAGCATAGGCAATCACACCCGAATCCACCAATTTTCCCGGGCCGTCGGTTTACACGGAAAGATATCTGACTAAACTCAACCGGTTATACCCAACCCGGGTCAAAAATCCATACCAATCCATGGCATACAAAGGGAGATCCCATGGAAGCTATTTCAGAATTTGTAGGACAGATAAACGGACTGGTCTGGGGCCCACCCATGCTGGTTCTGATACTGGGCGTCGGGCTGTTCCTCAGTCTCGGCCTCAAGTTGATGCCGGTGCTGAAGCTGGGCGCCGGCTTCCGGCTGATGTGGAAAGGTCGTACTGCCGCCGGGGCCGAATCCGAGGGTGAAATCCCGCCGTTCCAGGCGTTGATGACAGCCCTTTCTGCCACTGTGGGCACCGGCAACATTGCCGGTGTTGCAACCGCGGTGTTCCTCGGCGGCCCCGGGGCCCTCTTCTGGATGTGGCTCACGGCCCTCGTGGGCATGGCCACCAAGTACTCCGAAGCAGTGCTGGCCGTGCGCTACCGGGAGGTGGACGAGCGCGGTGATCACGTTGGTGGCCCCATGTACTACATCCGCAACGGGCTGGGACGCAAATGGGCCTGGCTTGGTGTCCTGTTCGCCGTATTTGCCGCCATTGCCGGCTTCGGCATCGGCAACACGGTTCAGGCCAATTCGGTGGCGGATGTCATGGAGACCAACTTCGGACTACCACACTGGCTGACTGGCCTCGTGCTCATGGTTCTGGTGGGCATGGTCCTGATTGGTGGCATCCGCAGGATCGGCCATGTTGCCAGTGCCCTGGTGCCGTTGATGGCAGTTTCCTATCTGATTGCCGGGCTGGTGGTGCTGGCGATTAACGCCGCCGACATCCCTGCCGCCTTTTCCCTGGTGATCAAGCACGCCTTCAGCCCCATCGCCGCCGAGGGTGGATTTGCCGGTGCAGCCGTGTGGGCCGCAATCCGTTTCGGTGTGGCGCGAGGCATCTTTTCCAATGAAGCGGGCCTCGGCTCCGCGCCCATTGCCCACGCCGCGGCGCAAACCCGTAACCCGATCAACCAGGGTATGGTGGCCATGCTTGGCACCTTCATTGACACCATTATTATCTGCACCATCACCGGCCTGGTGATTATTACCTCCGGCACCTGGACCTCCGGGGAATCCGGCGCTGCCCTGACATCCATGGCGTTTCAGGAGGCGCTACCCGGCGTTGGCAACTATCTTGTAGCTATCGCCCTGGCAGTTTTTGCCTTTACAACCATTCTTGGCTGGTCGTTCTACGGCGAACGCTGTATCGAGTTCCTGTTCGGCGTAAAGGCGATTGTGCCTTACCGCGTTGCATGGATTCTGGCCATCCCCGTTGGCGCCACCCTCAATCTGGGCTTCGTCTGGCTGGTGGCGGATACCCTGAATGCCATGATGGCACTGCCAAACCTGATTGCCCTGCTGATGCTGAGCCCGGTTGTGTTCAAGCTCACCAGGGAGCACTTCGAAAAAGAGAAGGCACTGGGGGTTTGAGCCCCTTGTAATTGCCTCATCTGGCACCAAGGTTTGTCGTATACAATCGGAACACAATCCGGCAGTTTTCGGGCCGGAATAACAAACGAAATTGTCACTACCATGATCGAAGGAGAGTACACATGACTTTACGTCTCGGAGATACCGCACCCGATTTTGAGCAGGACTCCAGTGAAGGGAAGATTTCGTTTTACGACTGGCTGGGCGACAGCTGGGGCGTGCTGTTTTCACACCCGGCGGATTTCACCCCGGTCTGCACCACGGAGCTGGGTCTGACCGCCAAACTGAAAGACGAGTTCGCCAAGCGCGGCGTAAAGGCCATCGCCCTGAGCGTTGACCCAGTTGATTCCCACCACGAGTGGATCAAGGACATCAACGAAACCCAAGGCTGCTCGGTGAACTTCCCGATCATCGCGGACCATGATCGCAAAGTGTCGCAGCTGTACGACATGATCCACCCCAATGCCGACAGCAGCCTCACGGTGCGT
>MDTA01154650.1_pt1 | contig 20056 bp, 20 predicted proteins | sample 811151 | NCBI WGS metagenome assembly MDTA01 (sample SAMN05326648, study PRJNA326480) | marine metagenome | isolation source: seawater | place: Indian Ocean: South | collected 2010 | reverse complement strand
ATAACTTAATTTTTTCTAAATTAAATTCTATAAGATATTTTATTAAAGAAAAAACCCTATACTTAATTTTAAAAAAAAAATCTTTTAAAATTCTAAAAAAGAAAGATCCATTAATAAGTATTATCTTACCAACTTATAATAGATGTAAAATTCTTTTTGAAATTGGATTGCCTTCTGTGTTAAATCAAACCTATAAAAACTTTGAATTAATTATTGTTTCAGATGGAAGTACAGATAATACCGAGGAAAAAGTAAAAGACTTAAATGATAACAGGATTAAATTTTATCAGATAAAGAGAGAGAAAAGATACCCATCAAGTTTAAATAATCATTGGGCGTGCCATTCGGTTGTACCTACTAACTTTGGTTTAAAAAATATAAATGGAGATTGGATCTCGCATATTGATGATGATGACGTCTGGACTAAAGATCATCTTGAAAAATTATTAACTTTCGCTGTTAAAAATGGCTTTGAGTTTGTTTCTAGTTCGCACTTAGAAATTAGAAATGGAAAAAAAATTATTAAAGACTTCTCTGACAACAAGCCTCCTATTGGTTCTCATCAAACTTGGCTTTATACCTCTAATTTATCTTTCTTTGAAAGAAATATAAATTGTTGGAGACGAAATTGGAATAGAATACATGACGTTGACGTGCAAGATAGAATGACAAAAGTTGGATTAAATTTTGGTTACTTAAATGAAATTACTTATACAGCAAAACCTAGACCAGGTGAAAAAGAAATTGGTATCAAGGCCATAATGCAAAATGAGGAATTTTATAAAGAAAAATATAAATTTAATTAAGAAAATAATTATTTTTTTTTAAAAAATTGTAACCGATGTGTGATTTAAAAAAATTTGCATGAATATGTGAACAATTAAATTTATCTATATTTTTTTTATATATTTTCCAAAAATTCTCATGAATTAATTTATTTTCAAGTTTTAATTCAAAATTGTTTTCAATCAAATTTAACATATCTATAACTGCATCTCTAATTTCTTCAGCGCTATTTTCAATTAATTCTATATTCTTATCCTCAAAATGTTTATCTTTATCAGATAAAGCCAAATTATAATTAAAAATATCATTTAAAGATAAATATTTTCCAGTTTTATTATTTTTAAAATGTTTGTATATAGTTAGTTGTTTTTTATTTGAAGATCTAGTCCAAGCTATCTGCGTGCATCCTACTAAAACTATTGGCTTATTAAAAATAGATGCAATCACATCTAGACCTGCACCTGTAGTCAAGAACAAATTACACTGGGAAGCTAAAAAAATATCCAGAAAATCGTTTTTATAATTTGATTTAGCATAATCAATAAATTTTTCATTTTTAATATTTAGGGAATCTACTGCGGTTTTCCCCATCCTAATAACATGGTAACCTTTGCTGATAAGATACTCTGATGCTAATTTAAAGTTCTCAATATTTGAGTTTCTGAAATTACTTTCATCACCAATTTTTTGATATACCATATCATACGTATCATTAAATAAGGACTTAACATATGCTGGATCTCTTACAAGCAAGCACGCAAATTTTTTACCTTTATTAATTCCTATTTTTTCTAAAAAATTATGTCCATCTTTTAATTGTTTTTCTGAAAAATAATTAATTTTTTTTTCCTCCTTATCTCTATCTCTTAAATCAGCTGATTCAATAAATGGATTAATCCTGATGTCATGTTTTGAATTTCTTAAATAAATTATTTTATTTAATAAAATAAAAGGTAAAATTATGAACTCTGGATATATATTAAGATGTCTTTTATAAATATCAGATAAAGCATAGTTACATACTGGCTTCTCTAAATAAAATAAATCTAACTCAAAAATATTTTTTTTTTTAGCCTAAGATAAATGTTTACATCATTTGCAAAATGTCCAATTCTTCTAGATGGTAAAATACCAAATCTAACTAGGTAAAATTTAGAGCAAATTCTTACAATTAAGAAAAGTGGAAAAATTAAAATAATCAAAATAAAAATGAACATCATAAAAAATAATTTTTTAATTTTGTGAATAAAAATTTTTTTATTTCCTAAAGCTATTTGAGTTATTTGACTTGCTAGCCATTGAAAAGATCTACTTAAATGACTGTTCATACTAAGATACTTATTTTTTATTTATTTTTTCAATAAATTTAATAAACTTTTATTTTATGAAAATCAATTACAGACCTGAAATAGATGGCCTAAGAGCTATTGCTGTTGGAGTGGTGATACTATATCACGCTGAGATTATTATAAATGGGAATACCTTATTTAAAGGTGGATTTATTGGTGTAGATATTTTTTTTGTAATATCTGGCTATTTAATAACTTCTATTATAATGAATGAGTTAACACATAATAATTCTTTCTCATTCATACATTTTTATGAAAGAAGAATAAGACGTATTATCCCAGTTTTATTATTTATTATATTATTATCAATACCATTCGCATGGATTTGTTTAACACCAATAACTTTTGTTGATTTTTCAAAATCGATTTTATTTTCTTTAGGATTTACATCTAATTTATATTTCTATTTTTCTGGCCAGGAATATGGAGCTTTATCTGGTTTATATAAACCATTTCTTCACACATGGTCATTATCAGTAGAAGAGCAGTTTTATTTAATATTTCCAGTAATGTTGTTTATGATTTTCAAATATTTACGTAAGAAGATTTTTTTAATATTTTTATCTATATCATTTATCAGTTTAGTTTTTGCACACTATGGAAGTATAAATTTCACTGCTTTAAATTTTTATATTTTACCTTCAAGAGCATGGGAATTGCTTTTTGGGGCTTTAATTTCTTACGAGGAAAATCATAGGAAATTTTTTGATAATTCTTTAAATAAAAATTTTATATTTCCAAAAATTGGAGTATTTTTAATTGTTTACTCTGTTTTATTTTTTCAAAGTGGAGATGGATTTCCATCGATATATTCAATTATTCCAGTGATAGGGACAGTTTTAATTATTAGATATGCTAATAAAGAGGAATTGATAACAAAAATACTATCGTCAAAAATTTTTGTTGGGATTGGCTTAATTTCTTATTCTTTATACTTATGGCATTATCCAATATTTGCATTCGGAAGAATTACTGAAATTACCTCAGGCAGTTTATTTAAAAAAGCTTTATTGGGAATTGTAATTTTATTTTTATCTTTCTTATCTTATAATTTCATTGAAAAACCATTTAGAAATACAAAATATAATTTTAAAAAAATAATTTTAATAATATTATTTTTTTTTCTAATTATAGTTTCATTTACTTCGTTAATTATTAAAAAAGAGGGCATTAAGTCAAGAATGCCTTCTATATTACAAAACCTATCTAGTGTAGAAACACATAATTTATTAAAAAATTCTGAAAATCAAAAATGTTTAACACTATCTGAGGGATGTTCATTCAATGAAAATTCAAATAATAAAGTATTTATTATTGGAGATAGTCATGCTGCTTCTCTAGCATTTGGTCTAAAAAAGCAATTATTAGAGAAAGACTATAATTTTATTACCTATTTTCTTGGGGATTGTGGTTTTTTTCCTGGATTCAATTTAATTGATTTAAAATCAAAACAAATTGATAAAAAATGCAATAACTTTTATTTTAATAGACTGCTAAAAAAAATAAATACTTATGAAAATTCAATTATCATTATTTTTGGACGATTTCCATTATATCTAAGCAATGAAGAGTTAAATATTTCAAAAAATAAAAGCAAATATTCACAATGGAGAAGAAAATATGATCCTGTAGGAGATTATAAAAATATTGAAACTTCATTTAGAAAAACATTAAATGAAATATCAAAAAAAAATAAAATAATACTTGTTTATCCAACGCATGAAAATGAAGTGCATGTTTCAAGAAAATTATTTAGTAAGTATTTAAAAGAAAATTTAATTTTTGACCATAACACTAAGAAAAAAGATTTTATTACTATTCCTTACTTAGATTATAAAATAAGATCAAAATTAACTTTTGAATTATTTGATTCAATTAAAGGAGAAGGAATTTATAGAGTCTTTCCACATAAATTATTTTGTAATACACTAATTGACAAAAAATGTATCGCTCATGATTATGAAAAAATATTTTTCTTTGACAACAATCATTTATCAATGGAAGGTGCAAGTGTTGTAAATAAAAGTATAATTAAAGAAATTGAAAAAATTAATTTAATTAAATAATATCTGTATAATTTAAGCTTAATTTTTTTTTACGTTATATCAATTTCAATTTTTTCTAAATCAATGCCATGTTTTTTTAATAATTCTTCATGACTTCCATAAAAATGGATAAAATTATCTTGTAAATGATAATGATGAAATTTTGTATTGATATTATTATCAAATGCTAAAGCTTTTAATTTTTCACCAAGACCTCCAGCTTTCACATGTTCCTCAATACAGACTATATTTTCATGATTTCTCAAAAATTCTATCAATCCTTCTTCATCAAGTGGTTTTAATGTATGACAAGATACAATGGAATTTTTGAAACCTTTTTTTTTTAAGGTGTTATCTAATTTAAAACAGAGATTAAGAATAGTGCCATAAGAAATCAGACCGTAATCTTTACCTTTTTTAACATATCTAATTTTTCCAATTTCAAATTTATTAACTGCCGTTTCAGTCAAATTAGGTTCACCAACTTTTCCTAACCTCATATAAGTTGGAGAGTTGCTTTTGTTAGCACACCATTCGGTTGCATACTCCATCTCTAATGGGTCGCATGGTGCTAAAACTTGCATATTTGGAAGCGCAGTAGTAATTGCAATATCTTCGTAAGTTTGATGAGTTGCCCCTAGGGTATTATATATTAGGCCTGCACCCATACCAATGATTGTGACTGGCAAATTTTGATAACATAGATCTACCCTTACCATTTCATATGGTCTAAATATTGAAAAAGTTGCTATAGTATAACAGAAGGGTTTAAAGCCCTCCATTGCAAGACCTGCAGCTATTGATATCATCGACTGCTCAGCAACACCACAATTTATAAATTGGTCAGGAAACTTTTCAGAAAATTTAGAAATAGAACCCACAGGACTTATGTCAGCAGCCAAAACACAAATTTTGTTATTTTTTAATGATGTTTGATAAATAGTTTCTGCAAATTTATTTCTCATCTAATAAACTCTTTTCTAAGTCTGAAATTGCTATTTTGTATTCATCTTTATTTGGCGATCTGTAATGCCAAATTGGTTTATTTTCCATATAACTAATTGGTTTACCTTTAACTGTATTACAAAAAATTATTTTTGGTTTTCCTTTCTTTTTTTCAATTACATTTCTTGCATTAAATAATTCATTGTAATCATGGCCATTAACCTCCTCTACTTCGCAATTAAATGACTTTAATTTTTCAATCATTGGATAAAATGCTGGATGAGAATATTTTGTAATCCCATAGGATTGTGAACCATTATGATCTATAAAAATATATAAATTATCTAATTTTAAATTAGCTGCCATCATTAAATATTCCCAAGTGGATCCTTCTTGCAACTCTCCATCACTTAACATTGTAATAACATTTTTTTTAAGATTTTGTATCTTATAAGCATGACCTACACCAACACACATACCAAGTCCATGACCAAGGGAACCCGTAGAAGCATTGATTCCTGGATTTCCCATGTCTGGATGACAACCTAATTTTCCCTCAGATGTGCAATATTTATTTATTTCATCATCATCTATAATTCCCAAACTGTTCAAAACCACATATAATGAAATTGCACCGTGGCCCTTAGAAAGTATAAATTTATCGTTTTTATTTATCATGTGATAATAAATAAAATCTATTATCTCTATTGAGGAAAACCCTCCACCAACATGTAAAGCTGAAACTTTTTGAGAAATATCCAAGATTTTTTTTCTATGATTTTTGCATCTTATTCTTGCATTTAAAATTTCTTTTTTATCCATAACAATTTACTAAACAATAGTCCAATAGTAGTCTCCTTTATAACCTGATTTTTTGAAAAGTTTTAACCAATTTTTAGGATAGTCATGGAATTTAGCTGTCAAAACCCAATCTAAAAAAAGTTTTTTTTCTCTTAAGTTTCTATAAGAGTCTACCTGTATAAATGATTTTCCTTTAGAAACTCTCATAATTTCTTTTAATGCAATTTTACACTTTAATTTATCTAAATTATGTAAAGTATTTAACGATATAACAAAGTCAAAAGAGTTATCTGAAAAAGGCAGGCTTTCTGCGCTCCCTAGATGAATTCTACCAATTACATCTTTGTGACAATTTTCAATTGCATACCTCGAAATTTCTAGCCCATATGGATCTAAACCAATGTCTAACATGTCTTTTAGTAAAAATCCTTTTGCACATCCTATATCTAATATTTTGGCACCTTTCTTTAATTTATAAATTTTTTTTATTCTCTTTGCTACAGATATCCATCTACCATCATATGTATATCCACCATAACCAAATTTTCTCTCTCCATCAAAATAGTCATAATCATATTTTCTTGAAATCGATATAATTCTTTTTGTTTTTTTAAAGCTTCTTTCTTTTATATTTCTTGATGCTTTTTTAATCGTATTTAATAAATTTATTTTTTTCATTTAATAGTTGATAATATAATCGTTTATTTTATTAAATTTTATTTTTTTTATAATCTTTTTTAATTTATTTATATTAAATTTTCTATAACCTCCATGTGGCATAGGTCCAGATCTTGGTAAAAATTTAATCTTAACTTTTCTATTTTTTTTAATGCATAATTTTGCAATCTCATAAAATGAAATAAGTTTTCCTGAAGCTATATTTATATTTCCAATATAATTTTTAGTTAAACAGAATTTTATTACATCTATAACATCGTTAACATGAATATGATCTCTCATCTCCTCGCCCTTTCCAAATAATTCAATATTTTCATCATTTAAAACTAACCTCAAAAATTTATTTGGACCATATCCATTATGAGGATCTTCAGTACCATAAATTAAAGTAGGTCTTAAAATACATAATTTATTACCAAAATAATTTAGTAATACATTTTCTCTTACAAGATGCATATTGCCATGCAAAGTAGTAGGAGTTTTTTCAGTATTTTCATTTATAATTTTTGCATTGTCTTTAAAGACCGCATCTGAGCTAATATAAATTAATTGACTAAATAATTTTCCTTTGAGTGCCTCAGTAACGTTATTTAAAATTTTAATATTTCTTAAAAACATTTGAATATTTTTGACTGGTGCAATTGCTGAAATAAAAACAATTTTATCTTTGGGCCTCACAACATTTCTTAAAAATTTTATTGAGGTTTTTTTTTCTAAGTTTAATTTTTCTTTTGAAAATGATATGAAATTAAACTTATTATTTTTTAATTTATTACAGAGACATTTTGCAATAAATCCCTTTTTACCTAAAATTATAATTCTACTTTTAGTTTTTGCCAATTTGAAAAACCTTTGTTTTAAAATTATTAGTATATTTATCTTTTACTAAATTAAATGGATCAATACAAAATTTTAATTTATTTTTTTTATTAAAAAATTTTTTTATAATTAAATCAGAATTTTTAAAATCTCTAGCAAAAATGACAAGCTCTGGATTTTTAATAACATTATTAATATTTGAAATATCTTTTCCATTATATCTCTTTATTAAATCATCATATAAATCAACTTTTATATTTAATTTATTAATAGCTTCTAAAAAATTTATTGATGGCGAATTTTTTAAAGAGGAATTATTTTTTTTATAGGATAACCCAATCAAAGAAACTTTTTTAATTTTATGTTTTTTGTGTATTTTTAAAAAAACTTCACTTATCCAATTCTTACTAATTTTTGAATTTTTAATAATAGAATTTACAAAATCTGAATTAATCTTATTTTTATTTAGAACCTTTTTAAATGAATATAAATCTCTCTCTAAATTCCCACCTGAAATACCTAAACCAGCGCTCAAATAAGATTTAAAACCTATTCTACGATCAGATCTTAAGGCTAACTCTATATCTTTATAATTTGAGCCGACTCTCTCAGATATTCGAGCAAGTATATTAGCAACAGTAACAGATGATGATAAAAAAATATTAATCGCTATTTTTGAAATCTCAGCTGAATAATAATTCATCTTTATAATGGGACATTTAAAAGTAGATAAATATTTAACATAGAAATTGTTAAATTTTTTTGCGTTATTATATCCTACTATTATTCTATCTGGTTTGTCTGCTCTAAAAAAAGCTTTACCAAAAATTAAAGTTTCCACTTGATAATAAACATGTCTTTTTCCTAATCTAAGGTTGTTACAAAAACCAGGCTGTAATTGACTTTGTATAATGAATGGAATTTTTTTTTTTAAATTTTTATCTAAATGATTTATATACTTTTTAATTTTTGAATAATTAGCTATATTATTTTTATTTGTTTCAACATCTTGCGAAATAAATATTAAACTACATTTACTTAAATTCTCAATCTTATTATTTAAATTATAAAACTTTCTATATTTTTTAAATTTTTGTAATAAACTTTTTTCGTTAAAATCTAAATCTAATTTTTTAAATTTATTCATCAGATCATTATTAAAATCATACATTATTATCTGATAACCTCTTTTTGCTGATGCCAATGAATATGATAACGATAAGTGAGATAATCCTATAAATCCAATTATTTTATTTTCTTTCATTCGTCTAGTTTTTACAACCTATTAAGGAATTTTTTAATAAACAAATCATTTTTAAAATTATTTTTAACTTTATTTTTTATTAAAGAATTAAAATATTTTAATTCAAGATCCCATGTTGGGTCTGATAATATTAATTTATTTGATATCGTTTTTGGTTTACCAGATGGGATTACTCTTTTTTGAAATTTAAAAGTTGAAGGGCCCCACTTACATAAATTATCAATTTTTATGGATGCTTTGCTTCCAATCAAATAAAAAACAAGAGTATTTTCCCAAGAACAATAGGTCATTTCAAAATTTATTAAAATATCATTATATTTTAAAATAATGTTTGATTGGTCTGATATTTTATTTTCTAGCGAATTTTTTATACTTTTTATTATTTTATATTTTTTAATACCAAAAAAAAATATCAGTTGGTCAATCAAGTGCGACCCCAGATCATTGTTTATGTCGAGAATTTTTTTTCTCCAACTTTTATTTACTAGTTTTGAAGTACCATTACCATAATAAATTTTTAGATAATAAATTTTTCCTAAAAGTTTTTTCTGAATACACTTTTTTATTTTTATGAAATGTGGTTCAAATCTGTGATTATACCCTACATAAAAAATTGTTTTAAATTTATTTGATATTTTCTGAATTTTTAATAAATCTTTTTTTGCTAAATTTAGTGGTTTTTCAACGAAAATATTTTTCTTTTTCTTTAAAAAGTAAAAAATAAATTTTTTTTTTAGCTGATCAGGCACACATAGAAAAACTGTATCATAATTATATTTTTTTAATCCAGTAACATTTTTTTCTTCAGCGCTTTTGTTTTTTGTATCTACAGAACAAACAAAAAAATTCTTCTTAATCAAAGAATTTTTTCTTTTTAAACCTTGGTTTCCAAGTCCTATTACGATAGCTTTCAAACTATTCTCACTTTTTTTTTAATTTAAATTTTTTTCTAGACTTTCAATTTTTTTTAATATTAATTTTTTATCTAATGGAATATTCCCGTCATTTTCACAAGCACATGCAGCTGCAAGTGATCCGAGTATACTAGCCGGAACAATTGATTTCGAAACTAGTAAACCATAAGTTGAGTATGCTAATAATGCATCACCAGCTCCTACAGGGTCTAATACATTTGTCGTAAAACTAGGAAGTGAAAATGTGTTTGATTTTTTTATATTATCCACAACAAATGCGCCTCTAGATCCCAACTTTAAAATTAAATTTCTGCATTTTGATATTTTATACAATTCTCTAGTCAGATTACTGATGCTACTGTCTTGATCCCCTAAAGAAAATCTTGCTTCTTTTTCATTTGGAGTAATCAAATCAAAATTTTTAAAATCGCAAATATTCCCCCATCTTGAGGCAACCTGACTGTCAGCTATTTTGAGAACATTTTTAATATTATTTAAAACAAGTGACAAATCATCTATTGAATATTTGTTAAATATTCCATGTCTAAAGTCACTGAAGATAATTGCATCTGCTCTGACATTTTTTATTTTTTCTTTTAAATAATTTATAGCATTCAACGAAATTGGAGTATTGTCTACTTTGTCTATTTTAATCATTCTATAATTGTTTGCTATGACCACATTTTTTTCTGTAGTTACAGTATTTTTATCGCGTAAGAAATTAACTTTAATTTTATTAGAACTTAAGAAATCCTCAGCAAATTTATAATTCTCATCATTTCCTGTTATTGATGAAAATGTAATATCCATTCCACATTTTTTTAAATGCAGTGCAACTATACCTGCTCCTCCGACATATTTGACTTCGTTATTAAATAGAACACTTGGTGTAGGTGTTTTGGATTGATGACTAATTATGTCAGTGTTTGTAAATTTATCTATAATTAAGTCTCCAATAATATGAACTTTAAACTTTTTATTTGAATTTAAAATATTTTTTAATTTATTAAAATTAACTTTATGTTCATGAAAAATAGATAGTAATTTTTCTGTTTTTATATTAGGTTCTTTGTCATTAATTATTTTTGTAGAAGAATACACAATATCACCTGGGCTGAAAATCATCTCTCCACCATATTCTTCAACTATTTTCTTTTCTTGTAATGTTTCTTCAGGTATTTTTTTTGAATACTCAAAACCCTTTGCAAAAAAATCAGGTTTTATTTTTGAAATATTATTTAATGGAGTTTTATTTTCATCAATAATTACATAATCAACTATCTCTAAAGCTGCCAAATTAAAAGCTCTTAATTTTTCTGGTACATGAGGTCTATAGATTCCTTTAGATATTTTTGAATCTGAGGTTATGCTAACTATAAGTGTATCAGCCTTACTTTTAGCAAATACTAAGTGTCTGATGTGACCTGGATGAACAACATCAAAATTACCATGACACATAATTGATTTTTTTTTTCTGGGAAAATGACCTAATTTTTTTTTTAATTCTGTAATTGATACAATCTTATGGTTAAATTTTTCTAGAAAATTATTTTTTTTTTTCATCTAATGTATTAAACCAAACTTTGGTTGCTTTTTTAATTTTTTTTTCTGTCCACAATGGGGCTCTAATCCAATAATTCATATTTTTCATCATAGATTTAATTCCTTTTTCAAATGATACCCTTGGTTTCCATTTAAGGTAGGTTTTTATTTTATTTGAGTTTGCCCAAGTTATTCTTGGTTCCCCTGGTCTCCATGGAAGTCTTATAGTTTTTGATCTTAATATCTTAACTAGTTCATTGATTTTTCTTGGCTTTCCTGTGCCAAGATTAAATACTTCATTATTATAATTACTAATCGCACATTTATAAAATGCGTCACAAACATCAGTAACATAAATATAATCTCTCTTTTGATTTCCGTCACCTACAACTGTTAATGGTTTGTTTGACATTTTCTGTTTAAAAAAAACTCCGAACACAGCTCCATAATTACTATTACTCCGTACTCTCGGGCCATATGCATTAAATATTCTAATAGAATTTACAGGTATTTTATAAATTTTTGAAAAAGAAAAAGCAACATACTCCCCTAAGTATTTACTTAAAGCATATGGATGTTCGATGGAAATTGGATCTTTTTCTTTAATTTTGGAATTATTTAATCCATAACAGGAAGATGAAGCTGCATAAACAAATTTTTTAATTTTAAATTTTTTACAAAAATCTAAAATTTTAGAAGTGCCAATTATATTTTGTTCTAAATAAAGATTTGGGTTTTCAATTGATGGAACAACCTCGCCTAGACCAGCAAAATGAATTACGTAATCTATTGATTTAATTTTTTTTTTTAAATTGTTAATTTTTAGAATATCTGTCTTTAAAAATAAAAATTTATTACTTTTTAAATTATGTTTAATATTTTCTATTCTACCGTTTTTTAAGTTATCTATTCCAATAACGTAAAATTTTTTTTTTAAAAGATAGTCAACCATATGACTTCCAATAAATCCAGCAGCTCCAGTGACTAAGAAAACTTTTTTTTTATTTTGCATCTAAAAGTTTTAGTTTTTTAACATTATAGTAATTAATATTATCAAAACTATCTTGATATAAACCATCTTTAAATGCATCACATATTTCACTAATTCCATACTCTATAGTTTTTTTAGGCACAAAACCTAACGCATCTCTAATTTTGTCCGAATTAATATGGTATGATCTGATATCATTGCTCTCCTGTAACTCAATATCTATATTCTCAATATTTTCAAATTTACTCTCTACAATACTTTTAACTTTCTTTGCTATTTCTAAAATAGAAAGGTTTTGATATCCCACGTTAAAAATTTGATTTTTTATTTTATTTTTATCAAATTCACTTAATAACTTTACTGCCTCACAATAATCTTCAATATGGAGGTTGGGTCTTAACTGCGAACCACCAAAAACAAGTATTTTTTTATTTTTAATTGCATGATTTGTTAAAATATTTACTGATAAATCAAATCTCATTCTATTTGAACATCCATAAACTGTTGCAGGTCTAAATATTACTCCAATAAAATTTTCATCAGTGTGCTTTAAAAGCTGTGGTTCACACATGCCTTTAAATTTATTATACAGAGTTAATGGAAGAAGTTTATGATCTTCTTTTACATCTTTTTGATCTGAAACACCGTACACAGAGCTGCTAGAGGCATAAATAAATCTTTTTATTCCAGATTTTTTTGCGGCAATAACCATTGGCTCAAAACAGTCATAATTAATTGTTTTTGACAGTTGTTCATTCAATTCAAAGCTAGAGTCATTTGATATACATGCTAAATGCAAAAAAATATCATAATCTTTACAATGATTTTCTACTTTCTTAGTGTCTCTAATATCGCCTTCTATTATCTTTAAATTTTCATGTTGACCTAAGTGATCTGAACCAAAGTACATTGTATCATATACACAAACTTCATAATTATTTTCTAAGAAAAAAGGTACTAATCTTGATCCTACGTATCCTGCACCTCCGGTTATGAAAATTTTTTTTAGCTCGGTCATATTGTTAAATTACTTTAAATATTTTAAAAAGACATATATATCAAATTTAATTATTAACAATAATTTTATGAAAAATATCACTTGGCCTTCATGGCCAAACTATACAAAAAAAGATATAACGGCGGTTACAAAAGTTGTTCGAAGTAATCAAATTTTTGCTGCAAAGGAAGTAAAAAAATTTGAAAATCAATTTTCAAAATATAATAAAAGTAGGTACGTAAAAGCGGTTGGTAACGCAACTCAAGGATTGCACTTAGCTTTATCAGCTCTTGAAATAGGTTACGGTGATGAAGTTATTGTTACCAACTATTCTTGGATCTCAACAGCTTCATGTATATTAATGCAAAATGCAAAACCAGTTTTTGTTGATATTGAACTAGATACTCTTGGTGCTGATCCTTCTGAGATAGAAAAGTGTATAACAAAAAAAACAAAAGCAATAATCATAGTGCATATGTTTGGAAATCCTTGTGATATATTGAAGATAAAAAAAATTGCAAAAAAAAATAATCTGTTCTTAATTGAAGACGCGTCACATGCACATGGAGCATGCGTAAATGAAAGGAAAATTGGGAACTTTTCAGATATTGCTGTTTTTAGCTGTCATCAAAGAAAAAATTTAAGTGCTGGAGAGGGTGGTCTAGTTGTATCCAAAAATAAAAGTTTAGATAAAAAAATTTACAAATTAAGATCTTTTGGAGAAAAGAAACTAAGTTACAATTATAGAATGACGGAATTTTGTGCTGTGCTTGGTCAAAATAGTTTATCAAATTTAGATTATGAGAACAAATACCGTAATAATAATGTTTTATATTTAATTAAAAAATTTTCATTTTCTAAATATTTTAAAATTATTATGCCAAAAGAAAATTGCACTACAACTTTTCATAAACTTCCACTTATTTATGAATATAAGTATTTTAAAAAAAATATAAATTTTTTCATAAATTATATGAATAAATTTGGAGTACCTTTTACTCATGCTTATATACCTTTAAATCATCATTCAAACTTTAATATAAAAAAGAATAAAAATAAAAGCTTTCCAAACATTGAATTAAAATTTAACAAACAAAAAAATTTTAAAAATACTTATGAAATTTGTTATAAAAAGCTAACTGAATTATCAATCCACAGACCAGTAAATAAGAAACATTTAGATTTTTTAATAAAAAAATTAAATGATTATATTCATCAATACAAGATAAAATAATCTCGTGAATATAGTAATTTTATATTCCGGTTCAAAAAAAAATATTTTTTTAAATAAAATGTTAACATTTCTTAAATCTTATAAAAATGATAAGGTATTTTTATTAAAAAAAAAACTACCTACAAAGTCATTTCTAAATAAGAAAAAAATAAATTTTTTAATAAGCTTTCATAATGGATTTATATTAAAAAAAAATATTTTAAAAACACTAAATTATAATTGTATTAATTTTCATTCTGCTTTATTGCCAAAAAATAGAGGAGCAGATCCAATTCTTTTTTCAGCTGCAAAAAAATTTTTATTTGGAGTAACAATTCATTTAATTAACGAGAAAATAGATGCAGGTGAATATCTTTACCAAAAAAGAGTCAATTTATCTAAATATGATAATTTAAGAAAAGCTTACAATAAGCATGAAAATGAAAGTATAAAGGGTTTTAAAAAAATATATCCAAATATAAAAAAAGATATTTCCAAGTATAATAGAATTAAATTTAAAAAAATTCATAGAAAAATTAAAGGTAATTTTGTTAGTATTGCTCAAGCTACTAAATTAAAAAAACTTTTACCTTTTGGTTGGGACACTCAAATAAAAGAAGTAAGAAAAATTTACTTAAAAAATAAAAAATATATTCAACTATAAATTTTTTTTGCTTTAATTAAATTTTCGCAAACATAATCGACTTGTTCTTTTTTTAAATTATAATGCATTGGTAATGAAAGAATTTTATCAACATAATTTTCTGCATTTTTTAATTTTGTATTTTTTAAATTTTTAAATATTGGTTGATTATTAATTAATATTGGATGTCTAACCTTAACCTCTATTCCCTTATCATAAAGGTATTTAATTATTTTTTTTCTATTATTTACTAAAATAGTAAAATCATAAAACGTATGATTGTATTCTTTTTCTATTTTAGGTAAGTTCTTAAAATCATCTGATAAGTTTTTGATATATTGTTTTGCAAAACTTAATCTTTTTTTCTTAAGTTCGTTATAAACATTAAAGTTTTCATTTAAATGTGCAGCATAAATTGGATCTATATCAAATTTTAATTCTGGAAATTGACAAATTTCTCTATTAATTGTTCCACAAGTTCTTAAAGATATTAATTTATTAAGGTATTTTTTATTTTTAAAAACTATTGCACCCGCATTCCCAAATCCTCCAAAAACTTTCATGGGACTAAAACTAAATGTACCAAAATCTCCGAAAGTTCCAGCTTTTTTTTTATTTAATGAAGCTCCAAATGCTTGTGCACAATCCTCTATTAGAATTAAATTAAATTTATTTGATATCTTTCTTAACTTTTCTATTTGAGCTACTTTTCCATAGAAATGTGTCACTACAATTGCTTTAGTTCGAGAATTTATTTTCTTAATAACAGAATTAGGATCTAGATTATAATCTAAATCTACATCTGCAAAAACAGGTTTTCCTCCGGCTAATAATATTGAAGAAGAAGTAATAAGCCATGACATTGGGGTAGTAATAATTTCATCCGTTTTATTTAAATTTAGTGATTTTAAAGCCAAGTATATAGCAGAAGTTCCTGAGTTTACAGCGATTACATTTTTTGCTTTTAAAAAACTACCAATTTTACTTTCAAATTTTTTTACTTCACTACCTAATATAAAAATTCCATGTTTTGAAATTCTTTTTGATGTTTTTAAAAAATTATTTAAAATTTTTCGATTACTTATTGATAAATTTCTAGCTCTAACTTTTGGTTTTGATTTTAATTTCGGATATTCAAATAATTTTATCATATTTAATAACTTTGTAGTATTTATGTATATATATTTTTCTTAAATTATAAAAAAACTTATTTTTTTTAATTTTTTTAAGTTCAAATAGAATTTTTTCCTTCATTGAAGAAAAATGTTTGTAGTTTTTTTGAATTGACCAGTAAACTCCGTCATGATTCATTTTTGAACTATAAAATTGATCTTTAATATAATTATTTTTAAAATTATAAGGTGATGATTTTTTAAATCTAAAATCAACTGAAATTCTAAAATAATTATTACTAAATTTTCTTACACGTGTTTTATGAGGGGTATAAGTCTCCCATACAGCCATATTTCCAACTTTTGTCTCAAAGTTTATTCTTTTAAGAAATTTCTTTTTTATTTTTACATCCAAATATTTTCCTAAAAAATTTCTATATTTATTTGAATTAGGCAAATTTTTATAAATTTCTAAAAATGGAGATTTATTAGATACTAGCAAATATATAAATCCGTTATAACTATCTTTTGGTGCTCCTGACCAAGCATCACAGTGAACATGTCTTGTGTCATAATTGGATAATGAATTAGAAAAATTCTTATTTGATAAAATTCTTATATTTACTGGATATTGAAGTGAATGAATATTTTTAAATTTAAGATCTTTTAAAATTTCTAAAATCAATTTTTCAACTTTAATCATTAATTGATTTTTTTTTCTAAGATCTATTAATTTAATTTTTTTTAACTTATTATTAATTTCTCCATAATTTTTTGGTAAATATTTTTTTTTAAAAATCTCAAAAAAAATAATTTTTCTTAGCTCAATAAAACTAGAATTTGCTTTCAAATTATAAATTCCAAAATTAAATTTTTTCATTCTTTTTTTTATACTTTGCAGGATAGCCGAAATAAACACTATCATTTATTGTGCTTTTTGTTAAAACTGAACCCATTTTTAAAAATGTATTTGACGCTACGATAATCTTATTTCTAATTGTTGAAGAAGAACCAATAAAACAATTTTTCTCAATTTTGTAATCTCCTAACACTACAACATTTGGCGCTAAAATTGAATAATTTCCAATTTCAACATCATGATGGATTTGACAACCCACATTTACTTTCACACAATCACCAATTTTTGCATTTTCACTTAAAAAAACGTTGGCTTGAATTATTGACCCTTTTCCTATGTTTTTTCTTACTGGGATTTGTGAATATTTTGAAAAAAAAGTACACAAATTTTTTTTAAATTTTTTAAATACAAAATGTTTTATCTTTATATCACTGTCAGTTAAAAGAATGCCTATATCTTTTTTAATTTTTTTAAAATTATAAATATTTCCTAAGTACTTTAAATTACAATTTATTTTTGGTTTATTTGAAGTGTAACCCTCAATTAAAATTTTATTTTGTTTTAACTCGCCTACTAAATCTACATCTAATCCTACTAGCAAAACTTTTTTGAATTTTTTTGGCTCTAAAATCATCAAAAAAATTAAAGTTTATAATTTGATTTTTTTGCATCAATATAAAACATTTTAACTGTTTCGACACTAAACTGATTTAAGTCTTTATTAAATGTTTTGACTTTAGATAAAATACTTGCGGGAATTGTAATTATATTACATTTAATTTTTTCCGCTTCAATAATATTGAATGATTGCCTCACACTTGCCCAAAGAATTTTTGCATTTTTGTAATTTCTTGAAATCTTTATATGTTTAGAAATTTCTACTTTAGGATCGACTCCTGCATCAGCTATTCTTCCTGCAAATACAGATATTATAACTGGTGTTTTTTTTCCAATTTCTTTAAGGATCTGTTTAGTTTGACTCAGTTTAAAAACTGCTGTCACATTTACTTTTATACCCTCTCTGTTCAATTCACCTATTAATTTAGCGTTACTGATATTTTTAGTATTAACAATAGGTATTTTTACAAAAATATTTTTACCCCATTTACTAATTAATTTTGCTTGATACCTAATCTCATTAATATCATCTGCAAATATTTCAAATGAAATAGGTTTTTTTTTAATTATTTTTAAAGATTTTTTGCAGAATGTTTCATAGTTTTTTACACCTGCCTTTCTCATCAAGGATGGGTTTGTGGTAAAACCTTTAATTAATTTATTATTTTTAAATTTCTTAAAATCAGAAATATCTGCTCCATCTAGATAAAATTCTGTTTTAAATTTATTGATTTTTATCATTAAGTATATATTTGGCTGCCATATTAAAAGATTTTGCTTTAAAAGCAAATTTATTAGGTTTTTTTTCGTCGTAATTTCTATCAATGTAAATTGTTCTACAGCCAACTTTATTTCCAGCTTCTATATCGCTCCAACGATCACCAATTAAATAGCTTTTTTTTGGATTAATTTTAAATTTATCAATTGCTTTAGTCAGCATTCCTGTATTTGGTTTTCTATACTTTGATCTTCTTGATAATGATGTTGAAAAAAATAATGCATCATACAATATTATATTAAATAGTTTATTGTGCATTTTTTCAAGCTCAGAAATTTTTAGCTTCCCAGTTTTAATGTCAGGTTGATTTGTTACAATAATTAATAAAAAATTTTTTTTTAGTATTTTACAAAATTTTTTTACGTGTGGGTACAAACGGAAATCCTCAATTTTTAAAGGTGCAAAACCCTTTTTTTTATAAATTTTTGGTATGTTTAAAACACCATCTCTGTCTAAAAAAATAGCTTTTTTTTTTACCATTTAGTTTTAGCAGACTGCAGTTTTGGATGACTTACTAAAGCGTGCCAAACTACAGCTTGAAAAGCTTCACTGTACGGAGTAATTAAACTGCTCTTTATTTCTGGGACTACTATTACGTTGTTTCCAATTTTTTTAATATAACCTTTTTTTCTTCCAATTATCCCAAAAACTTTAGCTTTTTTTTTTATAGCATAGTTTGCAGCTTCAATTAAATTTATACTAATATTTCTTTTTTTATCACCACCACCAACAGAAAAAATAAATATCCCATCTTTTGAATTAAGTTTTGAAATTTCAAGCCACTTTTTTAATGAAGACTCCCATCCTTCATCGTTTATTCTTGCAGTCAGTTCAGAAACATTATCCAATGGTGTGTAACATTCTATATTACATAATTTTCTAAAATCGTTAACTGCATGAGAACAATTACCTGCGCTACCCCCAACTCCTAAAAAAAAAATTCTACCTTTTTTATTTTTAATTATTTTTATTTGACTAGTAAGTCTTTCTAGAGCCTCAACATCAATCTGTTTTGCTATTTCTGCTGCTCCATTAAAAAAATCTTTATAAAATTTTGTTTTTTTTTTCATAATTATTATTTTGTTTGTTTATGCATATTTTTTATATTTCTCAATATAATAATACTATCTTTAATTGTTGATATATTTTTTTTGGTATAATTACTTTTCCCATAAAAAAAGTATTTTACTAATTCTTTATAAGTGTCACTTACGGAATTTCTCTTGAAAGCAATTTTTTTCCAGTTTTTACTTTTCTTGGTAAATAATTTTAAATCATTATTTATCAAATTTACTTTTAAAGTTCCTTTTGAACCATTTATTGTTAAAAATCTTTTTTTTTTAAAACATAAAAAATCTAAAGACAAACTTCCTAAAATTTTATTTTTAAAGTTAAAAATAATTTTTACATTGTCCTCAACATCAATTTTTAAATTTTTTGTGTTTAAATAGAAAATTTTTGACATATATTTATTTCCAAATATCCAGTGAATATAATCAAGCTCATGACTCATTTCTAAAATTGCACCACCACCAAGTTTTTTTTGAGCAGAAACTGAATTTAAATAATTTTTTTTTCTCCAATTTGGAAGGTAGTAACCAGACTCACAATTAAATGAATAAACTTTTCCAACATATTTTATTAAATTTTTTTTAACAAAATTTAAAATATTTAAAAATCTTAAATTGTAACCAACTAAACT
>MDTA01130235.1_pt1 | contig 20056 bp, 19 predicted proteins | sample 811151 | NCBI WGS metagenome assembly MDTA01 (sample SAMN05326648, study PRJNA326480) | marine metagenome | isolation source: seawater | place: Indian Ocean: South | collected 2010 | reverse complement strand
ATAGATTTAAAAACTTAGATAAAAAACAAAAATTAGAACTTTATAAAGTACTCGGCTATTCCATTTGTGCTCTTATTGGAGGTGCAGGTAGCGCAAAACAGATAGGTGTAGGGGCTGATTTGGGAGATATAATATTGGGTTGGATTATTGGACTAGTAATAGTATTTATAGTATTTCGAACATTAAGAATTCTTAATATTATTTAAAGTAAACTTAAAAAATGATTAACAAATATTATGAAATTATTTGGTTTTTAAAAAAAATATATTATAAAATTTTTTTGAGTGAAACTCGTTTAACTGGAAAATTAAGAAATCCCTATAGAGAATACTTATTTCAAGAACTGAAAGAAAAATATGGTAAAGATTATTTTGAAAATAAAAGAATATTAGAAGTCGGTCCAAAAGATGGTGAGGACACCTTAAGACTCGATTCGTTATCTCCTTCAAAATTAATCTTAAACGATCTTGAAGAAATCCAGCAAGAAAACCATCCAGTCAATACGTTTTATAAAAATAATTTGTTACCAAATCTTGAGAAAGTAGTTTCTGATTATGAATTTATTTTTGGCAATATAAATTATCTTGAAAAAGATGAAATGAAGAAACTAGGAAAATTTTATTTAATTTGGTTTACAGGTGTCATTTATCATGTACCCGAGCAGCTTAGATTACTTAAAAAGCTTTATAATCTGATGAACGAAAAAGGTGTTCTGGTTTTAGAAACATCCACAACTCGTAATCAAAAAATAGCTAACCATGAGGCAATCGAAATAGTTAATAACGGAGATTATTTTTTTCCATCTAGAAAAGGTATATTGAGATTACTTAAGCTTGCTGGATTTACAAATATTTCAAAATCGAATTGTTACGACAAAGAAAATTTTAATAAAAAAAATATTAGACTGTCATTATTTGCTGAAAAAAATAATAAAGATAATGAAGTTTATCATCGCGACAAGTATATTTTTGGTGAAGCAACCTAATCGAATATTTTAATTTAAATAGTGAGATTTTCAAAAAAAGAAGAATATTTAAGGCAAAAAGACAAAAAATTAAAAAAAATTATTGATAATAATGGTCATTTGAAATTTACGCCCAATAAGGATAATCAGTTCGACACTCTTGTAGAAATTGTAGTTTCGCAATTTATATCCACAAAAGCAGCAAACTCTATTTTTGAGAATATTAGAGGAAATTTTAATTCTGAATATTTAAATGAAAAACATTTTCAAAATTTAACATTATATGAAATTAAGAAATTAGGTCTAAGTACTAATAAAGCAAAAACAATTAAGCAGCTTTCAGAGTTATTTTTGACTCAAAACTTTAGAGATTTAACTAAATTAGATAAAGATAGTTTGAATAATAATTTACTTTCAGTGTTTGGAATTGGTCCATGGTCAGTGAGTATGTTTCAAATATTTTGTGCTGGTAATCTAGATGTTTTTTCTTCAAAAGATGCTGGTTTACGATTAGCTATGATTAATTCTGGAATGATAAATAAGGATAGTGATTGGGCAGTATATGATCAGTATGCTGAACAATGGTCTCCTTACAGATCAATTGCCTCAATTCATTTGTGGAAAACAGTTGATTAATTTATAGCAAGAAAATTTTTTTATAATTTAAACATTAAATCCTGTTTTAAACTTTACAGGATTCCCAGTAAGAAAAGGATAATTATTTTCCTTTAAGAAATTTGTAACCGGGCTTTTAAAATACTTATTTTTTAATTTGTGCTTAAGGCTCAAAAATTCTTGTACGACTTGTTTATCTAAAAGCGGATATCTACTCTCAATTCCAAAACTTCCCGATATACTCTCTTCTTTGGCTAGATAACTACTTTGTGCACCATAGTAAAAATTTTCCCACGGAAAAACTTTATCGATATTTCTAGGAAATTTTTTTGGATTAGGTTTACCAAATGAATAAAACTGAAGATTTCCATAAATTTCATCTCCTCCTTGTCCAGAGGCAAGGATTCTAATTTTATCATTTTTATCTAAAGATTCTCTTAATAGAAAAGTAAGACCGTGGGCACCTTTGTCATCTATTCCTTTTGAAACTATCTCAGAGTGATTTGGACCATAACTTATATCTGAGCAATTTTTAAGCATATATTCTTTAATTTCATTTCTTTGTCGGTCGGACAGTATTTCATAGAGATAAACATCACCATTATTTGAAGATCTTTTTATATCAAGTCTTTGATTAAGAACTACCTTATCTTCTTTACCAATAAAAGAAAAAGTATCATATTTTATATTTAATAGATCCATAGCGCATGCTATTGATCCACTGTCATGACCAGCACTTAAGGGAAGAATGATGTCATGTTTTGTATTATGAAATCTTTTTTTTATTGCATTTATAAATGCTATGTTCCAATCATCGAAATTTTCTTTATTTTGGTCAAGTTTGAACTTGTGAATATTTTGCTTTATTTCTAGCTTTCTATTTTTTATATCATATATATACATCTCATTTGGTTTACAACGTATTGAAAAATTTTCATCAGTATTTATACATTCTGCATAGCTTGATATTTGAAATTCTTGATCCTTAAAATAATAATATAAAGGCTTTGTACCGAAAAGATCACTACCGAAAAAAAGCTTAGATTCTTTCAAATCCAATAATATTATTGCAAATTCTCCATCAAGTTCATTAAAAAATAATTCTTTTGAATTGAGATAAGCTTCTTTTATTTTAAAAATATCAGACTTATAAGAATCATTATCTTGATAATTATAAATTTCACCATTAAATAGAATTACAAGTTCGTCGTCAATTAGAGGTTGAGTTGTAAATTCTCCAGTCATACTTAATAAAGTATGTGTAATAAAGAACTCATCTAGTTTTATTGTATTAGTGGAGTCAGGCCCTCTACTATTTAACAGATGTAATACTTCATCATTTACATTTTTATAATTTGAAAAATATAGGCCACACATTTAATATCTAAACCCTATTCTAAAAACTTTGCTTTGAAAAATTCTGTTGACTCAAAAAATGATTTAGAAGACATCAATGCAGCGCTGTCTTTTCTCTTTCTATGAAAATGGTAAAAGTTTTTTAATAACATAATTTTTCCATCATTTTCTAAATAAAAAAAACATATACCAAGAAAATCAGCAGACATATTGAATTTAGTATTTGAATATTTTTTTGAAACGTATTCTTCATAATAGGATTTGTAAATAAAAAAATTACTGACACTTAAAACCCACATTAAGTGTTTATCAATCGTATATCGCGTACCATTGGTAATGAAATCAATTACAGTATTTTTATCAATTAATTTATTTTCTTTAGAAAATCTAACAATATATTTTTTATTTATAAATCTTAGGAATTTAGCAATCTTATGAAATTTTTCAAACTGATAAATCTTAGATGGTAAGTATATGTAATTTTTACTTTTCGTGATAAATATTTTTTCTATTATTTTATCTAGGTTATTTTGAGGTATGTTATCTGCATCTAGTACATAGACTAAATCATTGGAACAAAGATCAATTAATTTATTTTTGTTTTCAAAAATTCCTACATTACTTTTATTTTTGTAAAGACGGATTTTTGTATTTGTAGTTTTTTTTAACTCTATAATGATGTCTTCTAATTTTCTTAACTCGTCGCTTTCGGAACAATCATCACATATAACAATCTCATTTATATATTTTGAATTAAATAATGGTTTAATTGCATTTTCAATAAATTCTGAAGTGTTAAAACTTGGAATAGCCACACTTATATTACTCATATCTTAATTACATTAAACTTAGTTTCAATATATATGCCAAAAAAGTGCGAGTTAGGAAATTTTAAATCTTTTTTTTCTATTTTTCTTTACTGTCTTAAATGCTTTTTCCCACCAGTCATTACTTGATTTATACCAATTTACTATTTCTTCAATGTTGTTTTCAATGTTGTGACTTGGGCTCCATCCAATATCTTTAAGTTTTGAAATATCTATTGCATATCTATAGTCATGACCTGGTCTGTCTTCTACAAATTCTAATCTATCACTATCAAGGTCTAAGTTTTTTAGAATTAAGTTTGCAACTTCTAAATTATTTAGATACTCACCAGATCCAATGTTAAATACCTCATTTTCAAATTTTCCAATTAATATTTTAAAAATTGCATCACAAGTATCCTGAACATGGAGCCAATGTCTTACATTTTCACCATTACCGTAAATTTCTATATTATTTCCTTTTATCAAATTGATAATGCTGAAAGGAATTAATTTTTCTGGTTGTTGATATATTCCGTAATTGTTTGCCGGTCTTAATATGTTTATATTCATATCGTATGTTTTTATAAACGATCTACAAATCATTTCAGCTGAAGCTTTTGAAGCAGAATATGGTGATGATGGATTTAAAATATTTAATTCATCAAAGTATTCATCAGCACTACTTCCATAAACCTCATCAGTAGAAATGTGGATATTATTCTCTATATTATTAAATAACGAGTTTTGAAAAACCTTACTAGATCCAAGTACATTTGATCTTATAAATTTTTCAGGATAGCTAATTGAATTATCGACATGTGACTCTGCAGCAAAATTTATAACAGCATCAATATCATTTTTTGAAAAATTTATCTCATTTATATTACAGATATCAACTTCAAAAAACTCAAAGTTTTTTTCATTTTTGAAATTATTAGCATTAATTTTTGAACATGAAGACTCTAAAGAATCAATTCCATAAATATAAAATTCATCCTTAATATTTTTTTGAAGATAGTTAATAAAATTGTATCCAATAAAACCAAAACAACCAGTTACAATAATTTTCATAGGAAAATTTTAATAGGTAATAAAAATTGATGATGGCTGAAAAAATTAAAAATAATCTCAAAGAAATTCACGCAATCTTATACAAATATTTTCTAAAAGTAATATTAAAAATATTCAGAGTTTTTTTTCTTGATAAGAGTTTGGACTATAAACTTTATGGAACAAATTATGGTGGGATGATAATTGCCGATCATATAAGCTTAGAGAATTCAATTATTTTGTCAGCTGGATCAGGCGAAGATCTTACATTCGATATTGAATTGATAAATAAATATCAATGTCAAATAATTCTGATAGACCCTACCCCAAGAGCTATTGATTATTACGAATTAATAACAAACAACTTTGGCAGCAATTCAACAAAAACTTATTCTGACAAAGGATATGAGTTGCCAGAAGTTTATGATTTAAGAAAAGTAAATCTTAATAACTTAAAACTAATTAAATATGCTTTACACCATGAGGATAATTTAGATATTAAGTTTTTCGCTCCACCAATTGAAGAACATGTCAGTTATAGTATTACAAATTTCAGAAGCGATTACTCAGAAAATTCACCTCATATAATTGTTAAAACTAAAACAATAAATTCTATAATTGGCGATGAAGATATAAATGAAATCTCTTTAATAAAACTAGACATTGAAGGAGCAGAAATTCCGGTAATTTATAAAATGCTTAAAGATAAAATATATCCATATCAAATCGCAGTAGAATTTGGTGATCTTATGAATAAGAAATTTACAAAAACTTTAAAATTTTTAAAGTTATTTCTATTTATTATTTTTAGAGGCTATAAATTGGCAAATTTTGATAGATATCCAAATTTTTTATTTATTAAAAAAAATAAATTTTACAATATATAGAAATATTATTTATGAACGATAAAACTAAAACTAAGACCGAATACCAAAAAAGATTTGATCTTTTTAAGGAAAATCTTAATGATTTAGATAATTATCATATTGAAAAACTTGTTGAGTTATCAATGTGTACAAACATGTTGTCAGATTTTGAAGAGGTAGTTAGTTGGGCAAAAAAGAATCAAGAAAATTTTTCAACGTCTATTAAAGAAATTCCATTAAAGGATATGAATAATTGGATAATAAATGAATCAAAAATTCAACATTCAAGTGGTAAATTTTTTGAAATACTTGGTCTTAGAATAGGAGAAAATGAAGATAGGGAAGTTGGTGAAGGATGGGATCAGCCGATTGTCAAAGAGAATAATTTTGATGGGGGTGTTTTAGGTCTTATTAGATCATATATTGATGATCTCCCCCATTATTTAGTACAAGCTAGATTCGAACCTGGAAATTATGGGCCGATACAAATTAGTCCTACACTACAAGCAACTTTTTCAAATTTAAATCAAGAACATGGAGGAAGAAAACCACATTATTCAGAATTTTTTGAAGATTATGTTGATGAAACTAAGGATTATAAATTTAACTCCTGGCTTGCTGAAGATGGAGGCAAATTCTACAGAAAAAGAAATCGTGGTCTAGTAAAGCAAGTAAAATACGACGAAGTTTTGTTAGTTGATGATTCATTTAAATGGTTGAGTCTGTTTCAAATCAAAAAATTAATGGAGTTTGACTCTTTAATAAACCCTCATTTGTCAAGATTAATTTTTCTTTAAAATGCAAGTTCTAATTCTTGGAAACGGAAATCATACAAAAAAGAGAATTTTGCCCGCATTAAAAAGCATAAGATCTATTGAAAATATAGTAATTGCAGATAAAAATACAGAAAATAAGGAAAAGATAGACTCAAAATTAGAAATAAGAAATTTTAATAAGGAGTTAAAAAATAATGAAGAATATAACTTAATTGTTATCGCGACTCCGCCCTACAATCATAAAAATTCATTATTAGATGTAGTAAATAAGTCAAATAACATATTAGTTGAAAAACCAATTTCAAATGATATCAATTTTATTTTTGATAGTGAATTTAAAGATTTAAAGAATAAATTTAATATATTTGAATCATTAATGTACTTTCACCATCCACTTTGGTCAAAAGTAAAAGATATAATTAAAGAGAATAAGATAATTAAAATCTTTTCTGAATTTAGCGTTCCTCACTTACAAGATAATAATTATGTTTATAGTAAAAAACTTGGAGGTGGCTCATTATTTGATCAAGGTATATATCCAGTTTCACTAGCTTTAGAGATTTCAAATAATGTAAATAAAATAAAAAAAATTAGCGTCATTAAACCTAAAGACTATGAAGTCGATCTTGGTGGAACTATTGAATTGATACTTGACGAAGATATTGAGTATTTTGGAAAGTGGGGTCTTGGCAAAGAATATAAAAACTACCTTCTTCTAGAAAGCAATGATGGAACAATGTTTCATATTGATTTTATTTTTAGTAAACCAGATGATTTAATTTCTAAAATAAATTTATCAAATAATAATACGATATCAGAAATTGAAATTGGAAAATTTGATCAATTTCAAAATATGTATCAAGATATCATTAACGGTGATCTAGATAGATTTGAATATTCGAACTTTGCAAATTTACTTGGGCGTTACAATCTAATTCAAGAAATAATTTACTCAATAAATTAAATTAATCTTCAAGAATATTTTTAAGATTTTTAAAATATCCAGACTCTTTATTTTCAGAGGTTAATTTTAGAATTTCTTCTTTTGTTATCCATCCATTTCTGTAAGCAATCTCATGAGGTGAATTAATAAGGATGTCCTGTCTATCTTGTAATGTTTTTACAAAATTTGAACTTGATATCATTGCATCATAACTTCCCATATCTAGCCATGACATACCTCTACCTAGGTAAAAAGATTTTATATTTTTTTCTAAAATGTATTGATTGATTATATCAATAATCTCGTACTCACCTCTATCTGATTTTTTTATGTTAGAAAAATAGTTAGAAAAATTTGAATCGAATATATAAACTCCAACTGCAACAAAATTGGATACATATTCTTTAGGTTTTTCAATAAGTTTTATTAACTCTCCAGAACTATCAAGTTCAAGAATTCCAAAATCTGAAGGATCTTTTACTTTTTGATAGAATAAGTAATTGTTTTCATTGAACTCATTGTTATCAAAATTATTGAAAAACTCTCTACCATATAAAAAATTATCACCAAGAACAACCATAAATTTTTCCATTGGACACTCTTGAAGTCCAGTATAAATTGCATGTGGAAGTCCTTCTGGTGAATCTTGAATGCTATAAATTAATTCAATTCCAAACTCCTCACCATTTCCTAAAAGCTTTTTATAACCATCAACAGAATTTCTATCACATATTAAATTAATTTTTCTTACTTTTGATAGAAGCAATATGGATAGTGAGTAGTAAATCATCGGTTTGTCAAAGATTGGAAGTAAATGTTTATTTGAAGAAATAGTTAAAGGTGAAAGCCGTTTGCCGCTGCCACCACCTAAGAGAATTCCATCCATAGTTACTTTATAGAATAACAAGAAAAATGTTTTTAAGGTATTTGTTAAATAAGAATTGTTGTAAAGTTTATTTTTTTAGATTCTCTATTAAATTATCAATTAAATCGGTAATCAAAAGTTCATTTCCCAATGAACTTAAATGATCATAATCTCTATAAAAAGATTTACCATTAAAAATTATTGTGCACCTTCCTTTAATATAAGTATTACAAAATATTTCTGATGGAAGCACTTTTACTACACTTGGATGTTTAATACTATTGTATAAATTAAAAGAATTTTCAGATCTATTGTAAAAATAATCATCATTGTAATGTAAATTCATATTTTCAAAATTTGGAACAACTTTCTGTATTTTCTCAACGTTCCATCCTGCCTCAGGTATTGGGTAGATTATTATTACAATATTTCCATTTGATATAAGTTCCTTGATTGTTTCATTCAACTCAAATTTTATATCTTTATATTCTGCAATACTGTTTTCAAGATTGTCATGTATAAACAATTTTGATGTTCTTCTTTCATTAACAACATAACCATTAAAAAATTGATCCTTTTCAATATAATTTGGTAAAATCCCGCCATAGAAAATTAATGAATCTTTTACATTACTTAAAACTTTTTCGGTTTGATCATGAAATTCTTTACACCATGGCTCTAAATTACTTTTCAAATCTGAGACGTATAAATTTTTTATGTAAAAACAATTTCCCTCAATAAATGTATTTATATTGAAACCAATACGAGACAAATAATCAAATTGATTTTGCATATCCATGTGTGAATCACCAACAACATAAATATCTTTACTTATTCCATCTAGCGCTAAAAGATTTTCAAGCTCTAAAATTTTGTTCTCATATATTGGGTTTTTACTTTCATTATTTTCGAGCGCTCGATAATAATTACCATTTTCTAAATACGTAAAAATACAAATTAACATAACAGAAAAAATTAAGGTTAAATTCTTAAAATTTAATTTATTCAAACCAATAAAGGCAAGTTCAATTTTTCTATAAGAAAATATACCCACTGTAAATGTAAAAATTAATAAAATTATTTGAGGAAAAATAATGCTCTCGTATATAAATTCTGAATATACTTTTTCATTAAAAGATAGAAATTCACTTAAACTTTTTCTTATTAAGTAATTTTCTTTCAGGTTCCTATAGTATGCAAAAATTGGTTGGTGATATAAATATATTGAGTAAGAACTCAGTCCAATTGTACTTATTAAATTACTATTAAATATTGTTTCTAATTGCTTGTATTTCCTTTTATTTAGGATGATTAACGAAACTCCAATTAAAGTTATAAGCTTTGGTAAAAAGTTTTGAACTTGATAATCAAAGTAAAATATTGATCCGATAATTAATATGTAGCCAAGATAATAAGAATTTTTATTCATATTTAATTTATCTTTGTTTACAAAGACTAAAAAAACACCAACACAAAGTTCCCAAATTCTGAACTTAGTGATATAAAATATGTCATTTGCTTCATAGTTTCCCAGATTTAAAAAAACTGAATAAAAAATTAAAGAAGCAACAACGTATGTGACTAACTCCTTTTTAAATTTATAAACAAAAAAGATCAACAATGGAAAAAAAAGATAGAATTGTTCTTCAATTGACAAACTCCATGTATGAAGTAACGGCACTAAATTTGATGGCTCCGCAGTGTAAAGATTATTTCCTCTAAAGTAATAATTTGCTAAAAGCCCTACAACACTCAAAAATGAACTATTAAATTCTATAAGACCTTTTTGACTTAGGACTACACGAGACAATAAAAATGACACAATTAGAACTACATATAAAGATGGCATTATTCTGTTTAGCCTTCTTAAATAAAAGTCTTTAAAACTAAATCTTTTATTGTTTATTTGGCTTACAATTGAGTTACAAATTAGGTATCCCGAAATAACAAAAAATATATCTACACCAAGCCACCCTGCATCAAATAATGGATTTTCTATATGGTAAAGAACTACAGAAAAAACAGAAAAAAATCTTAAAAAATTTATATCAGATCTAAATTCATCTTTTTCTATTTGATCGTATTCTTTTTTGTAATTAAAGATTAAATGAATTATCAAAGAAAAACAGAAAAGAGCAGTGACCTTTTCTAATGTGTTACTTACGTTCAAAAAACTTTGAAAAATTGTATTTTTACTCCATTCAAATAGTAAAAATCCAATAAAAATCAAAAATAAATTCTTACTTTTCTTTGTTATACCAAAACTAACAAGAAAGAAGTAACCAAAGAGTTCAATAAAATTTTTAAGTAGACTACTTGAACCGATAATTACTGTTCCATTTGCATGATCTACATCTATAACTTTTCCTATACAATTTAAATTTGAAAATTCTGGAAATATTGGTAGGTCTTGATAATTAATTTCAAAAAATTCATTATTTATTTCTGATAGCAAATATTTGCAAGGATTTATTTTACCTTCAATTGACATCTTATCTTCAGAAAAATTAGTAAGTAAAAACGAATATGTGAAGATTGTGAAAATAAAAAGAATTAAAAATGTAAAGAACCCCTTTTTTAAAATTTTTTTTGCTTTCTTTTCCATAAATTAGTACCAGATACAACATTTATTTTAAATCAATTTATTTAAATTATTTCCTTATAAAATTTCAACTGAAAATATTTATTTCTTATTAAAAAATAATCTTTAATTAATATATGAATATGAAGAATCTTGCATTGGTAGCTAAGAGAGTTCTTTACGTCTCTAAACTCACAAATGTAAACAATAAAAAAATCAGAATTTTTTTGTCTGTTATATTAGCAAATTTAATTGTCGCTATCGATATTGGTATTATTGTCATATTTTCAGCATTATTAACAAATGTTGTAGATGGTCAAAATGCAATTGTGGTATTTATAATTGAAATAATTCAAAGTAACTTATATTTAATTCCCGTAATAATTGTTCTCAGATACTTAATTATGTTTTTAGACCGAATGAATATGGAAATATTAAGCTTACAAGTCAATGAAAATTTAAGATATTATCTCTTAAATGAGATGTACAAAAAAGGCAACTATTCAACATCTGATGCTTACTATTACCTAAACACGGTCGCACAACATGTTTCTGCATTTTATAAAGCTCTATCCGGTTTTTTAAATAATCTTTTACAAATTATTGGCTATTCTATATTTCTAATTTATTCAGATATTGAGATGGTCACATATTTTGCTATAGGTGGTTTAATTTTGATTTTTCCAACAAAATATTTACTATCCAAAGGCAAGTCATACCAGGTGCTTTCTTTCAATACGGGGAAGGAAATAAATACGTATATCCAAAGAGTATTAGACAATATATTTTTAATTAAAATTTTGGATACAAGAAAAAGAGAATTTAAATTATTTAAAGCTAGGTTAGAAAAAAATAAAAATGCTTGGATAAAGAATAATGTTTTTGGTGCTTTGAATAGCATGCTACCTAGTTTTGCTACTTTATTTTTCTTGTCATTAATATTGGCATTTTTTGACTTTGCCAAAAACTTAACAATAGAGTTTATTGGAGTTTTGTTACGAATGTTTCAGTCGCTTGGAAACTTTAATAATACGCTAACGTTAGTTGTTAATTCTAGTGTTCATGTAGATGAGTTGTATAAGCTTGAGGAAAACAAATCACCAGAAAAAAATAAACACTACATTGTTAACTCAGAGCAAGAAAACGCAATAGAAATTAATAAGTTAAATTTCAAATATTTTGGGAGTGATGAAAACATATTTTCTAATTTAAATTTAAATTTAAAGAAAAACTCTCACACCGTAATTACTGGCCCGAATGGATCAGGTAAAAGTACTTTACTAGGTCTTATTGCAGGATTGTACATTCCACAATCGGGAAATATAAGTATTTACTCCAATATGATTGGGTATGTTGGTGTAAATCCACTAATTGTCTCTGGTACCTTAAAAGAGAATCTGATTTATGGAAACCAAAAAGAAGTTGAAGACATACAGATACATGAATTAATGGAGAAATTTTCATTATTCGAGGATGAAAAAATTGATCTAAGTAAAGCAATATCAATAAAGAATTTATCTTCCGGACAAATGCAAAAAATATCATTTATTCGTGCTTTATTAAACGATATTGATGTTCTAATATTAGATGAATCTACATCAAATCTAGATAAACCTACCAAGGATTTAATATTTGATATTCTTCTCAAAAATAATTTGACGATTATTAACTCAACTCACAATGAAGAAGATTTTCAATTTGATAATCATATAAAGATTGTTTTAGAAAACTCTCAAAGAAAATTAATAATTAATTAAATTCTTATAAAGTCTTATTTCATTAGAAATTATATTCTTTAAAAGATTATTCTCCTGAATTTTTTTATAAGCATTATTACTTATGTAATCGTATATCTTTTTATCAGAAATAATTTGGTCAATAATAGTGATGAGCTCTTTTTCTGATGTATACAAATATCCATTTTCTCCACTGGTAATTAGTTCTTTATTATTTTTATTTTCATATGCAACCACAACGCATCCACTTGCCATAGCTTCCAGAATTACTTTTGAATTTCCTTCATACAAGGAAGAACTTACAAAAACTTTATAGTTTTTGTAAATTTTCATTAGTTTATCATGTTCAATTTTTCCTAAAAAATTTACTTTTGTTTGAATATCTTGTGCATATTTTTGGAGTTGCATTTTGTTAGCACCATCTCCAACCAAGTCCAAAATATATTCTGTCTTTTGAAGTTGCTTAATTAATGTTTTATAGTTTTTTTGATTTTCAACTCTACCAACTGTTAACAATCTACCCTCATAACGATTACTAAAATCTTCGTACGTTAGTGTATCCACATAATTTGGTAATATTTTAATATCTCCATCAATTTCAAATGTTTGTTCCAGAAATAATTTATCTTCTTTAGAAGTAACTGAATATAAATCAGCTTCCTTAAGCGCAATTCTTGTCAGTTGGTAGTAGAAAGTTCTCTTTAAGAAAGATTTTTTTTCTAAATTCGAAAATTCGTATAAGTTATAACCAGTTCTAACATACAAAGGTATTTTTAATAATTTTTTTAAAATTATTGCCAGCCATACCCCATTTAATTGATTTGTCTTTATAAGGCTTTTATTATTTAAATATTTTCGAATTTTAAAGGGAAATGTAAATGAAGAAATAAAACGAAAATATTTATTGTTTTGCCTTTGTATATATTCATAAACCGGAATTACTTCTATATTTTTCTCATTTATATACTTTTTATCATCACTGTTTCCAAAAGTTATAAATGTAAATTTTATATCATAATTATCTATAATTTTTTTGTAAATTTTTAATTCTCTTTTTAATATTCCTGTTTCATGCCAATCTTTTAAAGAAATTCCGTAGGTAAAAATTAGAATTATATTCATTGGATTAATATTAACTGGATAAGATAGATTAAAAATATGAAAAAAATATTAATAGTTCATAATAAATACAGATTCCTCGGTGGTGAAGATATTGCAGTCCAAAATGAAATAAAATTATTAGAAAAACACTATATTGTAAAAACTTTGTTTTTTAATAACAAAGAAATAAATTTTCTTATCCAATTTTTTTCATTTTTAATAAATAGAAATCTTTCAAGTAACAAAATAATATTAAATGAAATAGATTCATTTAAACCTGATGTAATTTATATTCACAACACCTGGTTCAAAGTTTCACTTGGAATATTTAATATTACGAAAAATAAAAACGTAAAAACAATCTTGAAACTACACAACTTTCGATACGATTGTACAAGGTCATATTTATTGAAAAACCACATCGGTAAAAAAGATTTTTGCTTAAAGTGTGGTTTGAACAAAGATGATTCTTTATTATTTAATAAATACTTCAAAGATTCAATTTTAAAGTCATTACTTATAATTAGATATGGTAAAAAATATTTTAAAATTTTAAAAAATAACAACATTTCTATTATCGTTTTGACCAAATTTCACAAAGAATTTCTAATTGATATCGGTATAGACTCAGAAAAAATATCAATATTACCAAATTATTCAAACCATGCTTTACAAGATTCGAGTAAAGAAAAATCTAACTTTATTCTCTATGCTGGAAGAATTTCTGAAGAAAAAGGTGTTGAAGATTTAATTTCTTCTTTTTTGAATTCAAAAATGGAGTCTCTTATTTTAAAAATAGTTGGAGAAGGCCCTAATTTAAATTTTCTAAAAGCAAAATATAGAAACGATAGAATTGAGTTTCTAGGAAGCATGCCAAATGAAAAAGTTTTAAGGTTAATTGAAAAATCTACTGCAATAGTTACTGCTACTAAATTATTTGAAGGTCAGCCAACTTTGCTTTACGAAGCATCCCTACTTAAAAAGCCTTCAATTTTTCCTGATTCAGGAGGTATAAAAGAATTCTTTCCTGAAAATTATAAATATATGTATCAACAATTCAACTACAAGGATTTAGAAAATAAAATAAATTTATTAGGTGATAAAGAATTAGTATTGAGTGAAGGTGTTAGATCAAATAAATATATTTTAAATTATTTAAATGAAAAAAATATAGTGAAAAGATTTGAATCAATAATAAATGGAAGATAATAATAAAAAAGTTTCAATTATTTTGAGTGTTTATAACGCTCAAAATACTATCGGTGATGCAATTGAGAGTATTTTAAATCAAACTTACGACAACATTGAACTTTTAATACTCAATGATAAGTCAAATGATAACACACAAAAAATAATTGAGACTTTTGATAGTAAAAAAATTAAAGTTTTTAAAAATAAAAAAAATTTAGGTTTAACAAAGTCATTAAATATTTTAATAAACCATTCTGAAGGAGAATATATTGCTAGACAAGATGCTGATGATGTAAGTTTCAAAAACAGATTAGAAAAACAAATAAAATTACTTGAAGACAAAAATCTTGATTTTTGTACATCGAGAGCAAAGATTAAAAAGACAAATAAGACTATTCCACGATTTTCTAATTACTTTTCACCGTATTTGGTTTCTAAATTCAAGAACCAATTTATTCATGGAACTTTGTTGATTAAAAAGTCAAGCTTATTAAACATTGGCTTGTATGATGAAAAATTTTATTATGCTCAGGATTACAAATTATTTGTTGACATGCTTCAAAACAACTACAAATTTGAAATAATCAAACATCCTCTATATTTGTTGAATATGAAAAATAATTTATCGGAAAAATTTAGTTTAGAACAAAATTATTATGCTGACTGTGTAAGAAAAGGAATGATACCAAATAAATCATGAAATTGTACATAAACAATCCAAGGGAAGATTGGATAGCTGATCGTTTAAAAAAAGAATGGTACGAACACAACCCTAAAGCAAGTAAATCGTCATTATTTAATTCGCAGATAGTCTGGCTAATGTCACCTTGGACTTGGAAAAAAATTCCAAAAACCTACCTTAAAAATAGAAAAGTTCTTTGTACGATCCATCATATTGATGAGGACAAATTTAAAGACTCAGAGGAGAAAAATTTTTATTCGAGAGATATTTATGTTGATGAATATCATGTAATTTCATCAGGAACAAAAAATGCTTTATCTAAGCTAGTAGACAAGCCGATAACAAAAATTCCATGGTGGGCAAATAATAATCTCTGGTTTCATATAGGAGATAAAGATAAACTTAGATCGAAATATAATTTTTCCTCAAATGATTATCTTATAGGGTCGTTTCAAAGAGACACTGAAGGTAATGATATGATTTCACCTAAACTATCTAAAGGACCTGATAGATTTTTAGAAATTGTAAAGTCCTTAAACAAAGAGAAATCAGATTTAGTTGTTGTTCTTACTGGTAAAAGAAGAAATTATTTAGTCAATAAACTTCAAGAAAATAAAATAAACTTTAGATATTTTGAAATGGCATCATTTTTTGAACTAAATGAACTTTACAATATTTTAAATCTTTATATTGTTTCTTCTAGAGTTGAAGGCGGTCCACAGTCAATTATTGAAGCATCTTTATGCAAAACTCCACTAATTTCGACAGATGTAGGTATTGCATCTGAAATTTTAAGCAAAGAATCAATCTTTGAAATGGATAATTTTCGAGAAGCTAAACCAAATGTTGAATATGCTCATAATATGTCATTAAAATACACGATTCCGGGTGGATTTGATAAATTTAACAATTTGATAGAAAAAATATATGAAAATTAGTATTGGAACAAATATTAAAGATGGGCCTTGGGGTGGGGGAAATCTTTTTGCAATCAATTTAAAAGATTACTTAATTTCGCAAGGACATAAAGTTGTCCATAATTTAGAAGACAATGATATTGATATAATATTAATTACTGAACCAAGAAAAACTTCTGAATCCTCAGCATTTAATCATCAAGATGTATTGAAATATTTAAGGTTTGTAAACTATGAATCCCTTGTCTTCCACAGAATAAATGAATGCGATGAAAGAAAAGGTACCAACTATGTAAATAAGTATCTTATTAATGCAAATAAAGTTGCAGATGGAACAATTTTTGTAAGTGATTGGATCAAAAACTTATATATTGATCAGGGTCTTGTTTCCCCGATTCTAAAAACTATTAAAGCTGGTGCTAACACCAATATATTTAATAATAAAAACTATGTTTTATGGAACAAAAAAGAAAAAATTAGAATTACAACACATCATTGGGGTGCAAACTGGAATAAAGGATTTAAAATTTATAAATTATTAGATGACTTATTAATTGATGAGAACTGGAGAGATAAAATTGAATTTAATTACATAGGCAATCTTCCACAAAAATTTAAATTTTATAACACAAATGTTATTCCTCCACTTTCAGGTATTGAACTTGCTAATGAAATTAAAAAAAACCATTTGTACGTTACAGGATCAATAAATGAACCTTCAGGTAATCACCATATAGAAGCAGCACAATGTGGCCTTCCAATTTTATTTTTAAATAGTGGAGGAGTTCCAGAATATTGTAAAGATTATGGCGTTGAGTTTAACGATGATAATTTTGAAATAAAATTACAAGAAATCATTGAAAACTATGATACTTATGTTGATAAAACGAAATCTTATAGATTTAATTCAGCAAAAATGTGTGAAGACTATTTAAATTTTTTCAATGAACACCTAATAAAAAAAAGTGAAATTTTATCTAGAAGAGATTTTTTTAAAAATGAAAATAAAATTTTACTCAAATATCATTTAATTAAATCAAGATTCTTAAAAGCAATTTAGATACTAATATATTTTTGTGACAATAATTAATAAAAAAATTTCATTAGCATTCGCCTACATTTCAGTAATTATAATTTTCCCAACAATGCTTTTTGGCAGATCATTTATCGGACTACAGTATGGTGGTATAAGACTTGGAGAATTGATAATATTTGGTGGTTTTTTTATTTCAATAATTTTATTTATTTATTCTTTTGTAAATCCAAAATTTTTCTACAAAGAAATATTATTATCTCGTATACATCAACTTTTTATCTTTTTATTTATTTTGTCAGTTTTTATTAATAGAACTTTAGTAACCTCACCTTACACATATAAAGTAAGCTCTTACATTTGGACTGTAGGATTTATATTCCTAGGAAAACTTGTTGCTGAAAATGTGATCATTAACAAAAAAATTATAATTTTACTCATAACAGCTCTTCCCTTGAATTATTTATTTTCAACTGGTAGGTATCCAAACATAATTATGGGTTTTTTTAGAGAATATTCTGACAAATTTCAATTTTTAAAAGGGTCAGATATATTATTAACTTATTTAATTGCAATTATCTTATCTTATATTTTGTTCGATTCTCAAAAGATAAAATTCTTGTTTTTATTTTTTTCTTCAGGATTAATGATTCCATTACTTCTTTTCTTAAGTAGAGGAGCTTTCCTACCAGCTTTTATATTTTTTGTTTTTGAAATTATTTATTTTAGAAAATTTATTTTGAATAATTTAACGTACTCATTATTAATAACTCTTTTAACAATACCTATTTTTTTAGGCTCAACTTTAAACGTCTATGGAAACCTTACCTTCACGAAAGTTGCCGAGAGTATTCAAGTAGAAGAAGAAAATATAGTTGTAGATAGCTTGACATCCTTAATTACGGACAAAAACACTCACACAGTATTCTTATCTTTTTATATACAAGATGGAAGATTAACTTCTCAGGATATCACAACTCGTTGGCGACTAGATATATGGCAAGATGTGATAGAGGATATGGTTCAGGATGATATCGTCATAAAAGGCTATGGCTACAATGAAATTATTCCAGCAATGATAGATCCAAATAAACCTGGTAGAACAGGGCGTGACGGAAAAAATGAAAATTTACATAATTATTTCCTTAATGTTTTTGCTAGAGGTGGAATTGGTCAGTTATTTTTATACCTTTCTTTTTTCTACCTGATAATTAGACATTTAGATAGGAATGTCCAAAATTATAGAATTACAAGTTTTATTTTTGGTGCTCTGATTACATCTAGTTTTGATCCTGCAATGGAAGGAGTCCAGTTTCCTTTAATATTTTATTTTTTCTTAGGATACTTAATTTCTATGAATTTAAATCATTCATCCAATGAGTTTAAATACCAATCATAAGTTTTAGAAATCCCAGACTCAAGGTTTTCACTAGCTTTCCAACCCATATTGTTAATTAAAGACGAATCTAATAATTTTCTTGGATTTCCATCAGGTTTAGAATCATCAAATAATATTTCTCCATTAAATGATAAAACTTCTTTAATTAGATATGCTAAATCTTTTATTGATATCTCATGGTTGCTTCCAATATTTAGAATGTTATTGGTCCATTCCACATCTAATAAGAATTCAATAGCGCTTGCTAAGTCGTCAACATATAAGAACTCTCTGAGCGGTGTTCCTGTCCCCCAAATTGAAAATGTTTGATCTTTTCTTATTTTTGCAAGGTGCATTCTGTAAATTAAACCCGGAATTACATGACTATCATTTTCAGAAAATCTATCATTTGGTCCATATAGATTTGTTGGCATTAAGTTTATAACTTCATTTCCATATTGTTTGTTAACAGCATCCCCAATTTCAATTGCAGCTATTTTAGCCATTGCATATGGTGAATTAGTTGGTTCTAGTTTTCCGTTCATAAAGTATTCTTCTTTTATTGGATTTGGGGCGTTTAATGGATAAATACAGCTACTACCTAAGTTAATTATTCTTATATTTTTATCCTTTAAACATGATTCAAAAATATTCATATTGATTTTAAGATTTTCAATAATAAACTCTGTTCTTTGTGTATTGTTTGCCATAATTCCACCAACTTTAGCTGCTGACATGATGATTATGTCTGGTTTTGTAGAAGTGATTAATTTATTTGTTTCATTAAATGAAAATAGATCAGTATCTTTTCTTGTAGATGTTATTAATTCAGTAACTTTTTTTGATTTTTCTAGATTTCTAGATACCGCAGATCCTACTAATCCGTTACTTCCGACTACTAGTACTTTAATTTTTTACCTACTTATTAATACTTTAATAATGTTAGATATTTTATTTTAAAAAGTGTATTGTTAATTTAATTTGTAAACAACAAAGGTCACCTATGTTTTTTTGCAATTATATAATGACAATGTGTCAACAAAACTAACAAAATTTTTGAATGAAGTAGATTACACAACATTAAATTTTTTAGAAAATTTAAACAAAAATTCAAGCTTTACTTTTTATCCTGCGTTAGAAGGATTGACTAAAGAAGGAGAGTCTATAAATCTTGGTTTTAGTTGCTATGCTCT
>MDTA01106464.1_pt1 | contig 20056 bp, 26 predicted proteins | sample 811151 | NCBI WGS metagenome assembly MDTA01 (sample SAMN05326648, study PRJNA326480) | marine metagenome | isolation source: seawater | place: Indian Ocean: South | collected 2010 | reverse complement strand
TCAACCCCCGGACCCTGGATCTGCACCTGACCGCCATTAGCCAATGGCACCATTACCAAGGGCTCATCGATCCGGTAAGCGATCCGTTGGTCCGCAAAACCATGGAAGGCGTTCGTCGTACTCAAGGCCCTGATACATAAAACCTCCGATTAAAAAAAAGGAGAATAGCACTGAGTTGTTCACAAACTTGCATAATCAAGTGGAAATGTGAACGGTCTAACAATTTTTTTTCAGCGGGTACCGGCAAAGCGTTTCACTTTACGATAGGGAATGGGAGTGCTGAGGTAAATAAGTCAACGGTCAGCCTTCTGCAGGCTGATCTTTTCGTACAGTTCGATAAACACATGCTCCGGCATCCAGGTTTCATATTGATCCTTTTGGCCGACGTTTCTCACAACCAGGTAACCCGCGAATATGCGATTACTGGATGGTGGCTTTTTCATAGTGTGAGTATCACGTAGCTTATCGAAACGATGTTGATATTCCCGGTTGCTCAGTTCCACCGCAAGCACGACAACGCCAAATGACTGACCAACCTCTCGATCAACAGCCTTGTATGCCATCAGAGAATCAATATCCATATAAGCCCGATTGAAGTCGTAAGCCATAATTACTCCCTATTTCTGCTGACAAGCAGTATCATACCGTTTACTGAATGATGGGTAACGCGAATGGTTTTATTCCTTTGGGGAAGGCGATGGTAACCGGGTTTTCATCACACCCGGCTTCAGATTGTGCTAATTTATCCAATTCAGACATTGTCCCTTTGATATCATCTATCCAATTCGGGGTCACTGCCATCTTGTCGCGGACTTCACTAAAGAAATAATCCCAATGCACAGGTACAACAACCTTGGCACAGGTATCCAGCACCGCTTTTTGCCAATACTCCTCAATGTAGTCAATGTCGTTGTTGTAAAGCCCAGGCTGACGCAGTTCATTACTCAGTAATCCAATCCCCATAAATACCACATCAGCTTCTAAGTCGTTATACCCGGCCAGGTAGCCAGCACTTGGGATCACTAAAATCGAGGCCGCTGGGTGCGCTATATGCACGCTATAGACGTCACCAGGGTCAGCATACGCTTCCCCACCCATAGCGGCATTTAGCTTTGGTTCGACCCACTTCTGACTACCTGTTTTTTCAACGTGTGGCGAGCGAAGAACCGTGACCTTAAAATTCCCTTCAGTAAATTCCGTTTTTGGCTCGGAAAGCTCCTTGTATTTCACATTACTGAGTAATTGAATGGTTTGTTCAGAGCCATATATTGTAGCGTCCGGATAAGTTTCGCCGACAGATTGCGCATCCAACGCATGGTCGAAATGAGTATGCGAAATGACAACAGCATTCAAAATGCTGATCGCAGATTTCTCTTTAAGAAAGGTTTCCACCCATTCTCGGTCAGAATGGATATCATTAATGATGTTTGACAAAAGCGATTCACGAGTAAGATAAGCATCAACCATTAGGCCGCTATCGCCATCGGTGAAATAGAGTGTCGATGTGCCTAAAAACCGACCATAAAGATCGGGTTTAACCGTCGATTCATCAACAGTCGGAATATACCTGGATGGTTGATACGTACATGCTGTCAGCAACATTGCAGCCAGTGATATTGTGAGCCGTATACTCGACATTAGTATTCCTTTACTGTTTACGTCAGGATTACCTTACTATCGACAACAAATCACTACAAAGCAAGCAACGCGCTATTTATCGACAGAAAACTCTTTTTGTACGACTTGCTTATGCAGTCGGTTATTTTCTCTTTGCAGTTCAGTATTCCGGGTTTCCAACTGCTCTATCCGAAGCGTTAGATTGGCCAGTTCCTCATCTTTTTGGCTGTCAAAATTCAAGCCGAATAGATCACTCAATGGATCGCTTTCCTGCACTTTCCGCACCGCGTCATTGGCTATATTGAGTTCTTTTTTCAGTTCCCTGATCTGCTTTTGTTTAGTCGTCCGCGTTTCCTTGAGTTGCTCAGTGAGCGTGTCTATCCGTGCAAATGCGTCTTTGATAGTGTCTTTAAACACTCGCACAAAGTAGCTTCGGGTACGGCTGGCAGACTTTGCGGCGCGTGCCCGAACATTGAATTTGGTCTTAGCTACAATAGGCGAAAATCCCGATAAATATTCGTAGTCTGTTGTCATTAGGTGACTAAGCATTGTCACGGGCCTTACCGCAGCTTCAACGCGTTGTTGAACGACTGATTGCAATTCTTCATTTAAAGCTAAGCAGTCTGAGGGGAGGGTAGTGGGGCAATACTCCAACTGACCGGGCGCATCGTTAAGTAAGGAAATCGTATCAAGCATCTTATTCACATGATAGCGTTCCCGGGGGGTTAGGGCCCTGTTATTAAACACGCGATAAAGCCGCGCGTAGATTTTAAAGGTAAGGGGTAGCGATGCAATAAGCAACAGGACATAAAGGGCCTTATCGTTATCGACCATTTCCGTGACATTATTTTGTTTAAGCGCGAGTTCTACAATCAGCCAGGCATTAGACAGGGATTCGTAATTACACTCCGGCTTTTGATTACCCCATTTTAGCTCTTCGTAAACATGCTCATCGACGGTTGCAAGGGAAGCTAACATGCTTTCGATGTCTTTCTGAGCCTGGGTGGTAATTGCTAGCTGATGCGCGCCACCTTCATCGGAATGGAAGATTTGTGGGGATTCGAATTCTGGATTGACTTCTTTTGCTACCGACATAAACATACCCTGTAGTTTTGATGACGTCATTAAATGTATTAGTAGCCAATTTTCATAATGCTAACCGAGCCTTACGATAAGTCATTATTTTGTCTACTGTTTTCCCAACTATAAAAGTTAAGCCCCTTATTTTTTAATTGTGCTTATACTCTTTTAAAAACTGATAGTTAGCGCAATACGACCACTCTTGAACTATGAAAATTGCCAGAACCATTGAACTTACTGACCTGCAGAGCATTTAACTCTTTAACTGCCATACCAATTAGTCAGAAACAAAATAGAACGCAGAATTTTTATTTTAGTTGTTTATTGATAATAATTAGCGACTTACATCACTTCTTCACGTTATCCCGCCACCGGCCAGTGGATTTGAATCAAGTGAGGTTTCCGCCCACCAGAGCAATGCACTAATACACTAACTGGTACGTGGAGGAATAAGCCTATGCCTGACAAAGAAACCATGCATGAATACCGGCGATTATTACTTTTAATAGCGTTATTCGGCCTTTCCCTTATCGCTCTTTCCATCGTCATTTAGCATCAGAACACAAAATAGCGCGATACGGTATCCATGGCATTCTGGATTTACATTTACCAGGAGTACCTACCTTGAATACACTAAATGATATGCACCAATTCATGTTTAACGAGCTTGAACTCAAACTCAATCAAGCACTTTCTTCAACAGTCCAAAACTGGTTTACCCTGTTGCAAACGAAATCCCCCGCGGACTGTATCGATACAACCGTGCCAAAAACAGTTTTGATGACATTGGCATCTTCAGGATTTAAACTCACTCACGCATCTGTCGAATATTACCCTGGCGATTACTACGTGGCTCCTTTCGACCACCAGCAATTGAGTGGTTTCTTACCATTTGCACCACCTGAATCAGCACTACGTATGGTACTTATCAACCGGCATACCGGAACATTGCATATCCTTGCGGATTCGGCCTGGCCAATAGTCTCACTTTGTTTGTACAACGAATTCACCACCTGGACGGCTTTGGTGAATGTACTCGTTGAAAAAGCCGGCGAACCTCTTATCAAGGCATCGTCTTTGGCAGTAGATTTGACTCCAGGTGAACGGATGGAGATTGATAACGTTCACGAACCAATTGTAAAACTACGATACCTCACAAACCATATCAGTAATGGTATTCACCTTTACGCCGTAATCATGACGTTCTACCCCGGAGCATCGCCCGGTACCCCTTTCTTTCAAACCAAGCTTGAGGCTATTACTCATGCTGTACGCAATAGTCAGCACTTCGACATTGCGGACTACAACCCTAACGTCATTACTAATACCAATATCGATACTGCATCCAGCGCCGCCTAATGACTATTCTCTTCCAACACCACGGCGGCTAACGCGCTGAAAGTTGGTGTTCTGGTAAAGCCCGTAATAACTTTATACGGGACATAGCCATAAAGAATAAGTTAATGCTTTTTTTTCGTGTTTCCTATCTCATAAAAAACGTTATTGCACCAAAGAAAGCAATCGAAATAAAGATTAACCAATGCTCAATTCTCCTTGGAGGTAAGACACCAATGCAGGACAATGTAACACCCGCTATAAGAGCAGTATTACCTTCTATAGAGAAGGGCTTTCCCCAAAGCCAAATAAAGGCAAAGTTTATTAAAGTTAGCAATGCTAGAAAGCTTGAAGCCATCTTCCAGTCTGTTTTGTTTGGTGCTCTTAAAAATGGCACTTTTGTGTCTTCATTCAATGATCAATTCCTTGCGCAATGTCGAAGCACTGTTTTGATTGAATCTCTTTGCATGCTCAAGATAAAGTTCAATATCTAGTTTTGTTAAACAGTTTTTTGGGTTTTTCTTCAAAAGATACATTAGGTAATCAAAACCCGGTGTCCCATTGATAGAACTGATAAATTCATCGATTTCCTCTTTTGAAGCTTCATCCGTAGACACCAAAAGGCTATGAGTTAGCGCTGTGTAAACGGATAAAACAGCAACCACTGGTGCATTCAAAAAGAAAATAATCTTTGATGTTATAGCTGCGTCAAAAGGAAAAAGCCAAGCTTGTAGAGGAAGTGAAAGGTATAAAAACACAAGTAGTCTCGCTGGTATAACAAAAGATTTTTTTGCTCGTTGTCTTATTAGTCTTGTTTTCACTGTGGAGATATAAAGGCTTAAGCGAAGTGGACCATTTTTACTAAAGTTGCCGTAATCAGACGGCTGTAGTGCAACTATATTTGACAATATTCCGACAAAGCAAACTCCAGCACACGCAAAAAACAATATTTCATAATTCATACGTAATTTTCCATCACCTAATCAGGCTGTTTTTCAAGTTTAAAAAAAGACTCGCAGGGGGCATGCTTATCTCGGCACGAATGACAACAGAACAAGATTTCATATATGTACAAGCTTTCTAAGTCGCCTGTATGAACTATTTCATCGTGGCCCACAGAAGAGTCACAGTATTGGCAGTAAGGCTTTCTTGCTGCATAAGCAGAGTCAACATCCTTCCACTCCTTGTCAGTGAGCATTCTGTTACCAGAGTTTGAAAGCATCATGTTTCCTACTTTGAATCTTTATCGACCAACATATCTAATGTGCACAGTAGCTCAATACAAAATGAGCCGTATTCACTTTCCCCGGTATCGCATTGTTTCATCCCTGCATCATCCAAAACTACATTGCCGTCCGAATAGGTATAGCTGGAAAGTTTTACTCTCTCGTAGAAGTAAAGTGAAGGCTTAAAGTTATCGGGACAAAGAGATGTACCTATTAACTCCCTCGCTTCATCCTCTGTTAGCACTTTCTTCACTTCGGAGGCAAGAGCACCACTTGAACAAGCAATAATTAACGTTAGTAAAATCTTTTTCATATATCCCATACAAATGTTGCCCATTTAAACCATCTAACTTAAGTGCACTCTAGCACGTTTTTTATGTGCTGCAAATTATTCCGAATCCAATCTTTATCAATTGCGCCCCATGATTTAACAGCGTAACTGGCGTTCTTAGTCCCGCCCCGACTCTCAATAACGATATCGAGGTCAGCAAGCGCCTTTAACGTGTCCTGAAGCGTTCTACGGTGCATTTCTGTGGCATCGAGCAATGCAGGTACAGTGTTGGAGCCAGAATCAATCAGATACGCGACATAAAGCCTTCTGTAGTAGCTTGTTTTTGTTTTGCTATAGCTAGTCATTTTTCGGCGGTCTTCCCCGTTTCTTGGGTTTGGGCATCATCTTTTGAGCCACCTTTCTAATATGGTTGAAATCTACATCCGTATAGTCACGCTGCGCCTCTTCAGTCTTATGGTGGAGCAGTGTTTGAATTATACGTGATGTGTCAGGGTTATTTTTCTTCTGTAATAATCTTTGTGCGAACCGAGCAAAACTATGACGCCCAGCGTGACTGCTAGAGTTTTGGTACCCATAATCCTTATAGAGTTTTGTCAGAAGGTTTTGAACAGCAGTAGCAACCTTGTATTCCTTGCCTTTCGAGACTTTTCTAGTGAGCGAAAACGGTTGCCACATACCTCGCCAGTTACTAAGAAATACATGCGACTCAGGATCTAAGCCCCTATATTCAACTGAACCATGTTTAGCCAGCCCAATTCAATGCTTAACTCTCGCATCGAACCATTTTTCTAAATACTGTCTGTATTCACGCACATTGGGGATATGGGCTATGGCTGGATAATTACCTTTCGTTCCCTCTTTTCTCAAGCGTGTGACGTACATTAAGGAGCCATCAGGGTATAGCGCTTCTTTTATTTTCCACTGGCTCACTTCAACAGCTCTGAAGCAACTAAAATAGGTCGTTAACAACATGCATTGGTTGCGCAAGCCAATCAGCGGATCAACACCCTCGTTATCTACACGCTCGACCATATCTAGGAACTCATCTGGCGTAAGGGTTTCTGGTTGTTTAACAGTTCGCAAAGAAGGAGGGTTCCAGCGCCACTTAAAGTCTATATTTTCATCCGACATATTTATATAGGAAACTAGGTTTCCAATATCGTAGTATAAAATAACAGCACCCGTCTACAAGTCGCTAGAAATAAAGGGTGATGGGAAACGTTGAGGCACTTTGAATCTGTATTACTTAGTGTGCTACTACCAACGCAGAACAGCATCTTTGCTACCGTTGCTATGCGAATGCACAAACGAAGCAATGTCATGCACAAAGCTTTTGGTTCACCTTAATTAGTTTGTAAAACAAAGCCAGATGAACTAACTCAACATCTGTTTTTATGCCTAGTTTTTCAAACATTCGATAGCGATAGGTATTTACTGTTTTCGCTGTAATCGAAAGCTCCTTGGCTATATCAGCTGACTTTGTCCCCTTTGAGAGGAGCAAAGCTATATTGAGCTCTCTTTCTGACAGTGCCTGGAACGGCGTTTCACTAACGGATGAATTATATCGACTCAATGCTAATCGCTGTGCAACGTCTTGCGGTAAGTATCGCACACCAGCCGTTACACGTCGCACAGACTCGACCATGATATCGATAGTGACGTCTTTCGTAATGACGCCATGCACCCCAATATCCAGGAGCTGTGAAACAAGCGCTAACTGACCCGAGTCAGAAATGAAAACGATTTTAGTGCCGGGGAATCGTCGTATCAGGCGTTTCGCGGTTTCAATGGCGCCAATCCCCTGTACGCTGACATCGAGAAGTACGACATCAGGATTTAACTTCTGGCAGCATGAAACAACTTGCTCCCCTGACGCGGCTACCGCCACAACCTCGAAGTCTGTCTCAAACGACAATATGCGCTTGATCCCTGTACGAACCAATTCATGCTCATCAGCAATTAGTATTGTAATCACGCCACTCACCACTAATAGTTAAATTCCCTAATAACTAAAAGTATAAATCGCCCCTTATATTATTACAGGACGAGATGTGTCCTAAATTCACGCTAAACTCATATATACAGGCGTTCACAGCGATATTCCTTGAAATATAAGGCGATGACATACAGGATATTACCGCTATTTATCTATTAACCAGTAAGGAAAAACATGAACAAAGCAGAGTTAATTGAAGCAATTGCTGAGAAAGCAGAACTAAGTAAAGCAACTGCCGGCAAAGCACTGGATGCAACCACTGATGCCATCACAGAAGCGCTCGCCGGTGGAGACAGTATTTCACTCGTCGGATTCGGTACTTTTTCCGTCAAAGAAAGGGCAGAACGAACTGGGCGCAACCCGCAAACTGGTGAAGCATTGACCATAAAAGCGGCTCGGTTGCCAAATTTCAAGTCAGGTTCAAAGCTAAAAGATGCAGTGAACTAAAGCACAAGTTGTATCGATATTTGTGGATAAGCCTTTAAAGCCCCTGATAGCCAGGGGCTTATTGGCCGGCCGTCAGTCGATGCTACCAATGAAACTGAATATTTCGGTTTCCATTGTTTCATAATCCGGATTATAGACTCCGCGACGGATGCTTTTAATCCCGCCATAGCGCTCTTTAAATGAATCTGTTGTTTCACCCACAACGAAAGATGGCAACACAGCCCTTTTGCATTCCTCAAACTCTTTGAAATCTTTATCTTCAAAGTAATGCTTACATTGCTTGTAGGCACCGTTGACGCCGTAATGTGGGTCAGATGGGGGAACAGATAACGCTGTATGCGCAAAGCTCTTATAATAATCGGGTAAACCTATCTCTTCTGCTTCCCTGACAAAAATATTCTGCTTACAGGCACCTTTTCCCTCATCAAAATAAGCCAGTTTTTCTTTTTTATTGGTATCAGCGTGTTGGTACCAGACCATTCTCTTAGTATCAGTCTCAGCTGAGCAGAAATACTTAAGAGCGGCCTCTGCACTGACCGTATCATCATCGGCACTAATTGCGATAAATAGCGGCAACTTGAATCGATACTTTTTATCCAGGAGGTTCTTTGTCAGCTTATAAAACTCAGCTGCTGCGTGCGTCGAGAATGTTTCGTATCGTACTGCATCCTCTTCGGGGAATACCGTAGACCATGGCACAAAATACTGTGCTGCTGGTGCTAAAAAAGCCAACCGGTTTTTTGCTTTGATTGCGGCTGAAATCATGACAGCCCCTTTCAATTTTTTCTCCGGGCTCTTTAGATCAGCAATGTGATTAATAAGGAGTGGCGCACCGGTGGAAAATGTCATGACGTAAAGAGAATCGACCTCATCGATGTCATCAAAGCTTCTGATCCCATATCTCGTCGTTGCCAGCCATTGCCTATACGTCATTTCAGTGGGTTTATCTGAAAGGTTTGAATCACCTGGTACCGTGCTATGGCCCGGTAGCACAACAGCTCGGATCACAGCACATGGAAATTTAGCTCGTGTTGACGCTGCAAGGCCGCGCATCAGGTAAGGGCTGTCCGTGAGACCGTGTATCAGTAAGAACCCCTTATTTGAACCACCAGCATCAACACCCTCAGGGCACATGGCGTCATCGATAGGTACCTCAAAGGGCGCTCTGAATTCGACAGCATCTTCCAGCGTATAGTCACCTTGAAACTTACTGGGATCGAGACGGCCTTGCATTGCCTCACGTATTTGCTGTGTATTTGTTTTAACATACTCATCAAAAGGGATCAGTTCATTCTTCGGAGGAGTGGGTGGAGAGGGGGGTTGTAACCCATTACCAGATTCTTCTAAGTAAATCGGTCTCGGTCCAGAACTACACCCGAGAGCAAGACAGACTGTTAATATGAGAAATATTGATTTTAAATTATTAGACATGCGCCTTCCTGGGCTGGTTATTATTTAACCAATCTATTGCGCTTTATGGAATTTGTCCAGTTAAACTCGACCGGCACGCCTGACAGACTAAAGGGTTAATCTGTCCTTAGAAATTTGAATGGCGTCTGAAAACGGCCAATTTCCCTGTCTAATTAAATATGTCTGTTCATTGTGAAGGACTAATAGGTTTGGCCCGGTTTCACCTGATTGGTTTGCTTTTAACAGGAACATACACAGATTGCTTTCGCTACTATCCTCTACAACACACATATCGACCAAGCCCAGTTCGTCAGCTACATAACGAGAACTCACCATCCCCCAGGCTTCATATTCTTCGTGAGAATTGTAAAAGTGAGCCTGACTGGTGTACTCAGCGCTAACCAAAAAAACCGATCCCCATAAATACCCCACACCAAGATGCAAAGCGATAGAAAGCTTACTTCGTTTCGGTTTTATCCATTCATTCCTTAACGAAACAAGCGTAACAAGCACAGCAATACCTGTAATCAACGTAACAAATAAAGGGCCCCAGTAGCCATCCGTAAACACTCTAACGATCCTTAATCATTTCTAATGCGGCAACATTCATGAATTTACCACTAGTTTTATACAAAGGGTGATGAAAAGAGAGGCTTCAGTGAAGCATCACTTTCACACCTGCCTAGCCCAATAAAAGTGTATTACCCACCGCTTCACCACAAAGTAGCGCGCTATTCAACCGGTGTTAGCTTGAATACAAGACCGACGATTCAGAGCTCGTTTAACTGCGGTTTACTAAGCGCCTTGCCGTCATTTTTTGACATCGGCGCTCCTATTAGTCGACCACAACCCGCTCTAAATTAATACATTACTGAATGTGGTAAATACTAACTAATTCAAGAGGACTGAAAAATGCCGACCATCTCACTAAAGAACCCGATTAAATTTGGTGATTCCAAATTTTTTAACTTGAAACGTTTCATCACCTTTATATGGGTCATGCCATTTATAGCGTTGAGTGGCAGTATATTCGCCATATCCTTCGCCTCGATGCCATACAGTCCAATAATTACGATTATCGCTGGACTTTTTCTATGTATAGCATGCGTTGCAACCCTTGATTGGTGGTGTGAAATAGCCACAGATTTAGAACGTTGGCACCATCATCTACGTAAAAGTAAATTTCGCACTATAAATCTAGTTTTGTGCTCTGCGTTTTTGGGTTACCTACTAGTCTTGATAACCGGTTATATGGTGACAGCCAGCATGTCTGACAATAACATTAGTTACTTGATGCTGTTTCTTGTAGTGGCCGTAACTTATCCAATAGTATTTCTAAGAAACGGCATTACAGGTCGAAACTTCATAAGACTTAATAGATTTATTGTTAATAAAAGGCTGTAAACACAAACATTGCTGACTATAATTTGAGCAGCCCGAAACCTTAACAAGGACTGTTATGCATCGTTTTGTATATACCATTGCCGTATTTCTTACCAATACGGCGCAGGCCCAGAGCAATTTCATTGATGCCTACAAAGAAACGATTAAAAGCCCGGCAACAACATGGGTACTCGATTCCGAAAACGATGCGTATCGTGGTTCAGACCGCTATTACACCAATGGCATTCGCTTTACCCGATATCACCAGGGCGCTGCAAAACTAACGCTTAATGGTAAGCATTTCGCTTCTTTTGATAACGATAAAAAATTCATAACGGTACCCGGCGCTCCCCAACCAACATTACGCAACTCAGGTCCATCCGACTGCACCGATGAGCCAGAAAGTGCTTATCAAATGTATTACCAGGCGAATAAACTGGGCTGCTTTAGTGATGGCCAGGACATAGACGTTCATAAACATTATGCTGGATGGACGTTCGCAAACTTGATTTATACACCAACTGAAATCACTGCCACCTTCGATGAATTTCAACCCTACGACAGACCGTATGCCGGGTACACTTATTTTGGCAGATTTGTAGAGACTGTACGTGCCAATGACTCTTCAACGCATTACGAAGTACAAGCAGGCATTTTAGGTAAAGCCTCAATGTCCCAAACAGTTCAGCGCGTATGGCACAAAATATTTGGTTTCGACCGGCCAGAATGGGACAAACAAATAGATACTGAGCCGGCCCTGCAGGTGAACGTACGATACCGCTTCGCCGTTCCCTCATACCTTAAGTACGACCTTGACGAAAGCGCCAATATTAGATTGTTTGATATTCAGCCTTATCTATTCGCAGAGGTGGGGACTGTCTTTGTGAGGGCTACAGCCGGCGTTGATGCCAGAATTGGTTTCAACATGAAGGGCCAATTTAGTGGGCAAAAAATCACTGATTCTTTACCTAAGGCTTTCGACAGTGCCATCTTGACTGACGAGTCAGGTTGCGTGCTCTATATTCTGTGCTTACCGGAAAGCGGCTATTTATTCGGAAAAATTGAAGAAACCGGCGTGCTTCGCAATTCCACCATTGAAGGCGGAATGTTTACGTCGTCAGAATATACCCAGGATATTCGCCATAGGGTCAGAACAACCAGTTTTGGTGCCAAGATAAATTGGGAAACCTGGTGGTTGTCTGTGTCTTTTAACAATCGTAGCCCGGAAATAAAAGGTATCCCGTTTGAAAGTAAATACCATCGATGGGGTGAATTCCAGATTGGAGGCAATTGGTAACTATAATCATGAAACTAGCACAACAAAACAACATTCGTTAGCGCCACTTTAAGTTGCTATAGAGCTATTAGTCTTCCACTTAATATGTCTTTCCTTTTTACTTACCTCAGTTACATAAGGTCAACAGATCATTCCTGAATAATTAATACACTGATATTATCTTAATCAACTTAGGCGATACGCTATGCCAACACCTAATTCTTTTGAAAATACCGGATGTGTTTCTTCAGTAAGCAATAAAATTAATTTCTCAAAGGTTCACGTCGACACTAATGACAAAGAAGAACTAGATGACTACTTGAAAGATGGTATTAGCCCCAAACTACTGGACGGTAACATCCTATGGGAAGAAATGTGTGGGTCATCCTACGACGGTGTACTTGGCCTTGGGTTTATCGACCCACCGCCAGACAGCTACCCAAATATGGTAACTATGCCTCCCCAGGACGCACTTCATAGCGTCTCTGAGATTAAAAAGCAATGCCCAACAATTGAAGGTGACGTTTACATAAAACAATATGTAAATCCGGATAAATACCAAGTCATTCTATTCGTCAATTCTGAAAATCCTTCTCAATGGTACGGCTTCATAGCGCTAAATAGTGAAGCCGCTCGGGAGCCGTCAACCTATTCACTCAATGTGGTATTAGAGATGGTTTATGTCTGTCCAGAATTTAGGGGAATGAAGCTTGGCGCTGTAATGGCCAGAGAAGTCGGCAGGTTATTATCAGAGCAATCAGCTTGCTCGGTGGAAGAACACGAAAAATCGCTAAAAGATATTTACGTCTCACTCAGAGGTCAGGGTGTAACCCATGCAGGACAACGGTGTTTGATTGAATTCGGTGCCGGGCTTGAGATGCACCTGTCAAATTGCTGTTTTGACGACATCGAAGTACATTATAGCCTTGAAGACGAGTATTGAACTAATCAACAGCACTCTCACAGGTCATATAAACGGGATCGATAGGTCCCGAATATCTCAACAAATGGCCTTTACCTTGGCGAACCAAGTATTCCTAGCCATGTTTCACCACTAGCAAAGACGGCCGCAAGCAATACTCATCATTAACCATGGCGACTGTCTTTATCCCGAAGTTTTGTCGTTTGGGCCTCAATCTTCATATTGTAGCGCTGGGTAGTTTGTACATTGGCATGACGCATTAAGTGTTGTGCCGTACTCTCGCCGTATTTTTCAATTTTATCGGTACAAAACGTACGCCTAAGATCGTGCGGCGCTATTGAAGCAACGCCAGCACAAGCACACGCTTCATTAATAATATATCGCACGCCTACACCACGCAGGGGTTCATCGCGCAAGGTGTCGTTCTTGCTGGCTGCGGTAAAGATATGATCACGCTCTAATTGCGGCTGCCAGGTGTCAAGATAGGCCATCAGCGGATCCCACGCCTCATCCCATAGCGGACGCTCGGCATGTTTGTCACCTTTACCTCGGATCATCAGTGAACGCTCCTTGAAATTAATATCCTGATATTGAATGAGTCCGATTTCGCTGCGACGCAACCCGGCATGTAGTAACAAGGCAAAGATGGCTGCATCACGCATACCGCGGCAAGTTGTTAGCGTACTCAGGTAACGCGTAACTGCTTCATGTGTTTCTTTAGGGATATATTGGCCGAGCAAGGGTCTGTCTACTTCTTTTACCTTGATCCTCGCAATGGCAAATATTTCGGTCACTGGCACTTTCTGCACATCCGCATAAAAGCTCATGACTTGCTTGAACACCGACTTATATAAATTCCGGGTCGCCTGCGAAGCCGGCGCTAACTGCTTCTCTTTAACACCAGACTTATTCTTCACATAACGGGTCACCGTCATGTCTTTGAGCATCAATGCAAAGTCTGAGGCTTTCTGCAGTTCCCATGGAAACGTAAAGATATTAACCTCATCATCATCACTAACGATAACATCAGGTTCGAGCATTTTAGCGATACGTTTGATGATGTTCGTGACTTTTACGCACGATTCGATGGAATGTAGTGACGCAAGGTATTGGATGATTGGGTGTTCTTTATAGGCAGAGCGCACATGGCGTTCAGTCAAACCATACTGCTTAAATTTAGCTACCTGGTCGTCTTTCAATGGCGTTTCATCAGACCCAGATGGACTGATATCGTACCGTGATTCATCGTGTTTCGTCACCAAAGCCATTCGATTTGTTCCTTCGCGCTTGCAATCTTTTTTGTCTAAAAATGCGTTGTTGTAAGTTTTATTTGTATGCTCGAAAATTGTTAACGGCTCTATTATACAGATCCTAATTACTGTCTGTAAGAGTCATTTCCGTTAGCTATGTAAATCTAATATATAGGGCAGGAGGGTTACCTGTCAACAAAAGCGTGTTACATCACGTTTAATTGATAGCGGGGCAGGATTAAGAAAGTATGGAAATTTTCAACCATGATGTAACACGCTTTTGGCAGAATAGGGCAGTTCAAAATCATTTCTCTACCGTGTTACATCATGTTATGGTGTTTCTTTAAGAAAACCACCAGACACGATCAGTATAACGCATGGCGAAACATTCACCAGATCCCATTTGGATAAAGTACCGGGACTCATTGTTGCTTGCATTCTTTGCGCCGGCAGATCCCAGTGACTTTGAAAGCAAAGAAGTCCCGCCTGAGAAATACTGGCAATCAATTTGCGAACACCTGAAGCGATCCGACAATATTAATGACGCCGTCAAAATGTTAAAAGGGCTTGTCACTCAAGAAAAAATAGAACAGTTGAGGGTCCGGTACCGAAGTTACAAATACCGGGTGGGTAAATCAAAGAAAACCCTTCAAATCGAAGAGGCCACCCACGACCGGATCATGATGGCCAAAAAAGAACTGCATTTTGATAGTGTGGATGAAGCCCTACATCATTTAATCAGTCCCAATTATGCCCGAGGCGAATATGCCGCTGAGCGCCAGGCCTTAGCGGATATGCCGTTTGATATTGACGCACCTTATCTCACGAGCTTACTGAACAGGCTTTCTCGCAATGACCGGGAAATGCTGTTGCTGGCCCTGGAGAGAGCATTTATGGATGGTTGGTCATCGGCGAAGGCCAGTAGCACCAAAAAGCCAGATGCCAGATCCAAAGCCACCAGCGCCTATTTAGCGCCTTTTGACACATTCAGGGTTAACGGTAAAGAAAAGGAACCGAATAATAATGAATAATGGAATGAAAGTAATTTGTTGGATAACGACATTGTTTTTTGTACTAGGGCTGGCAGGAGCGGTTTTGGCAACTTATCCTGAATATCAAGCATGGGCTGCGTATTACCCGGTACTTTTCTATATTTCAGCAGTTTGCGTTTTTGTATTAATGGTATGTTACCCAAGTGAAATAATGACAAAAGCGTTGATATTCGCCGGGGGAATAGGATTTCTGAAAATTATAATTCCTAAGTTAACGGACGAATCAAATATTACTATGCAAGTAGCACTATCATTGGGTGACCCATTGATAGCTGGTGCTGCTGGTAGCTTAGTTGCACTAGAAGCCCAGAAGTACGTAACAGATCATCCCCCAGGGGATGTCGCAAAGGGTTCTGGAAATCAAGCAGACTCTGCACGCTTTAATCAATTAAAAAATGAAATCGATAACTTGAAAACTCAGGTAACAGGGGGGCAAGCACTCATTGCCATCTTGCTCATTATTAACATAATTGTTCTGCTGTTTAAGTGAAAAAATACGGCGGCGAATATCCCAAGAACCTGATTAAGATTAAATTTTATTTGCTAAACGCTCTTACGCACTGTTGCCATTTCAAAAATTTTTGATGTTATTTTTTAAATGGCAGTTTTCTAGCTACATCAATGTATCACTTGTTGGCGGAAATAAACTTCCCCTTCGCTCCATAACCTCCATAAGAAGCTCAGCAATCGCTTTAGCATTACTAAATAGCATATCCTTGTCTGTCATTGTGAAACACTCACCCATTCCTTTGCTAAGCATCAACTCAAGACATCCATCCATCAATATACAGCCATCCAACAACATTTCATTGGGGAAATACTGTTTATATTTATGCAATATTTGGCTGCAATTTTCTACAAAACTAGCCAATAAGACATCAATATCAACATACATATCAGCCCAGATTGTTTCGTTAATGCAACAATGAATCACGTCGTCCCTTACGACGAAACGAAACAAAAAAATATCGACGTCATGGTCAGCTAAGTTTTTTAACACCAGACTCTCCGGGAAAAATAGATTATAAATTCCACTCTTGAAGAGCTAAATTATGTGCGCACATGTGCTCTTGCATTATAGCCAACTGATTTTCTTGAATCTTCAATAAAGGTGCTGACAAGGTGTTTGGAATTTTTCTTATCAACTGATTTAGCTGTTCACTCTGCTTCCAGAATGCACTCGTTTTATTAATCAGTCGAAGCAAGCTCATATCTGCTAAATTTACTCCTATAGCCGGCAAAATCAGAGAGTCGAAATCTATTTTACTCTCCACACCGAGAAGCAATCCAGCCGGGTCGAAATCGAAAAAACCGACTTTTTTTAACGGCGATGAACGTGCGATCAAACTGATTAGTTCACTCGCATCTTGTCCATGGCCGCGGTAAACAAATAGTGCATCTTGGAAACTAACAGGCCATTTAAGCCTATCCAGGCTACACATTAGGTCGCCATTTTCCACTACCACAACCACTTCATCGCTTATATTCAGCGAGGTAGCTGGAACAGACAAAAAACTCCCAGCAGGGAGGACAGCTTCGCCATGCACCGTATTAATAGGTTTGCTGGTTATTCGTGCCACACGTAGTAATTGACTGAATACCGGTAACCCAAACCCTTTTTCATCAGTCCTAACAAACGCAGCTTCGACACGACGCTTTGGAATTTGATGTCCTTGACCTAATGGGTCGAGACCAGTTTTCCGGATTATATATTCTCTAAGCGATGCACGGTCTTGATGCGTAAAACTAATTCTGTCACCGATTACGACGCCTATACCGGTGTCATCATGTATCTGTTGCCAAGTCTTGTTTAATTTAGCCTCTCTTTCAGCCCTGGAAACAAGTCGTTGTACAGCCTTAAAATGAAAATTCACTTCAATGACTCCTGACGACGTAACAGAATATCCTCAACCCATAAATTACCAGACATCTGTGCATCCACCCGCTCAACGAACCGCAGTTCTATATCATTGCGATGTTCGCCCTTGATTGCATTAACCGCATTCACCAGACCCAATAGCCATAATTCTTTTGAACAGGGCAAATCGAATTGCTCATAAACCTTGGTCGCTGAAAATACACCATTTTGCTGGATAGTCAGTTCAATCAAGTTTTGAGCAGCAAGCCAAATAGGGTTTGATTCGAGCTCTACTTCTTCGGCATCCAGTCCGTCTACTACCGGCTCAGGGGTGTGAACCTCAACCTCTTTGCTGCCGCTAGTTTCTAGTTTACTGGCAATCTCAGCAAGCGCTAACGCTGATCCCTCATGATATGGGTTCGCGCGAGAACCGACCATGAGTGCCGGCGCCTTATTTAAACTTTGAGGTATCGCATCAAGTGAGTCTAACGACGGTGAGTAATCGTCCTGCCGCTCATATAACTCCAAAACTTGCTCAACTAACCTGGTTTTTATTTGCTGTTCATTAATAACGTGCAGCATTTCACGCAAACGACCAATTGCATAATTGAGTTCTTCACTGCACCTGGCGATGGCCCGGGGAATCACCTTACGCAATAATAGCCGTAACTCAGTGTTATAACCTGCCTTGCTGTCTAATTCTTCAAAATCAAAGCTTTCTAATACATCGTTAAAATCACGGGCCCGGTTAACCATTCGCCGGTTTGCTTTAGCTCTAAGATCTAGATCACGGATTTCCGTAAAACCTGAATTAATATAGTGAGAATATCCCGCCAATGCATTGCGTAAGCTCTCTATCAATTGAAAGCCCAGCTCAAAGGCTTGCCCTAAGAAAGTATCAGCGTCCGTACTGGCGCCTTTTACATAGGCTTGTTGATAATCATCCACTGCACGCATCATTTCAGTCCACAATGAGCCCACTTCACTATTGGCCACAGAGATACGGTAACTGCGTGTCAATGTATCTAACGTTGTTGTCAGTGCGCGGCTTAATACCACCGGTTCATCTGGATCAATCTGCCACGCCAGGTGATGCTTTAGCATCGACTTTATCGCAGGCTGATTTTGCTCAGTCTCTAATAGCCGACTCTGCGTATTAAGGTAAGCATCCAGCAACGCATCAGCATGAACGGCTATGGCCTTTAGACCATCTTTGGCATCATCTAACCGCGCCACTAGAATAACTCCGGTTGTTCATTGTCATCATCGTCACTTTCCAAATGCTCATGCGCTCGGATAAAGTCAAGAACATCGTACAGATAGCTCCAAAGACCCGTAGCGCGATACAATGCGCCAGACGTATCCTGCGCAACCAAATACCCTTTGTCTTTGAGTTTGCCGAGTATCTGGTCGATTTTAGCGCTGCTGTTTTTGGCAGATGATTTAAATAAACCGCTTTTTGTCAGTTCGTTCAGTTCATGCTGCTTGGCCGGTGAACTCTCTACCGCCTGTAACAATTCACTTTGCTTGACCAACATGCCGGCCTCAATAGGTTGCCCCATGGCATTCGCTTCACGGACAAAACGCATCCAGCGTAATAGGGGCTCTAAATCCTGTGCAACTTCACGAAATACCTGGCGAATAGCCGTTTTCGCACCCGATTCTTCCACATCAAGAAAAGCACAATAATAAGCCCTGCCATCCTGTGTACAGGCCAGTCCACGGTCTATTTGAGCTAAATACTTCTCAATTTGGTCGCTATTCACATCGTTTTGTAAAAAGTGAAATTCATTGGGGTATACCGTTTCACAGATCATGTGACCGGTTAGCAGCGCCTGCGCCACACTGGTAAAAGTTTCACTCGCCATATACTTAGCCCTCCACCATCAATTGATTTGATTGAGCTAAAAACGGATTATCAGTTTTCACTACCTGATCCTTAAATTGACGAACACCTTCTTTTACATTGATAAGGTATTTGTGGTCGAAGTGCTGCAAAATATTCGGATCGCTGGTAGGGAACGCGGAGTAGCAGTAAATGCCTTTCTCGGTAAGCATTTCAAACACCTTAGCAATGTTTTGAAGCGATAAATTGGCGAATTCATCGATACTCCAGTGTAGTTTAATGGCGTCATTAGGACAAAGGTAGCGGGTCATGCCCATGAAAATTACAGGGCAAGATCGTACTTTTGTTAAATTACTCTGATATCTGATCGATTTAATTCGTTATATTTATCATCATTAGTGTGATCAAATAGTTTTTTTGATGACACGAGTTAATTATGAGTTTTCTAAGCCATTTTTCAGAAGTTACCGATCCCCGCACGCAAATTAATGTTCAACATGACTTTATTGATGTGATATTTCTGACTGTGAGTGCAGTCCTTTCTGGAGCAGAGGGTTGGAGCGATATAGAAGTGTTTGGTCGAGATAAACTTGATTGGTTGCGCCAATACCGTCCCTTTGAAAACGGCATTCCTGTTGACGATACCATTGCCCGAATTGTTCGAGTAATATGCCCTGAACAATTAAATAAAGCCTTTATGAATTGGGTGAATGAAGTGCGTGTTGAAACGGGTAAGCCTCAAATTGCCATCGACGGTAAGACACTTCGTCATTCCTACGATGGCGATAAGCAAACGGCATTACATAGCATTACCGCCTGGAGCAAAGATGCAGGTTTAGTGCTTGCGCAACTGAAGTCATCGGGCAAGAAAAATGAGAATGCTTCGGTATTGGACCTACTCGACACGCTTAATATTAAAGGCGCTCTTATCAGTGCAGATGCCATGAACTCTCAGAAAAAGATAGTCGAGAAAATCAGCTCGGAGAACGCAGATTATGTGCTCTGCATCAAAAACAACCACAAACAACTACGCGATGAAATTGCCGCCTATTTCCATAAGGTAGAG
>MDTA01015466.1_pt1 | contig 20064 bp, 15 predicted proteins | sample 811151 | NCBI WGS metagenome assembly MDTA01 (sample SAMN05326648, study PRJNA326480) | marine metagenome | isolation source: seawater | place: Indian Ocean: South | collected 2010 | reverse complement strand
GTTCGCAACAGGCTAACAAGCTGAAGAGCGTTGGGCCTTCGCAGACGCAAGGGACGCAGAGCAAACTGACTCCTGCCGCAAACCCTTCCGCCTCCTCTTATTGGATGGGACCTACGCAAATTAAAAAATCTTCGAACGGGGGTCGAGTCCTTCCCAATACGCAAGAATCATCCGGTGGAGCCTCCAAGAAGAATTTCAAGTCCGCTCCCAAACCTATCCTAGGTCCGAAAAAGATTCGAGTGGAGGTTGCCCCTTCCAAGTGATTATCGCTTGCTTCCTTTTGCAGTTGCCCTATTATCTTGCGTTTCCCTCATTTAAAATCCGGACGGCTAGCTCAGTTGGTTAGAGCGACTGGTTTACACCCAGTAGGTCACAGGTTCGAATCCTGTGCCGTCCACCATCCTCAGATTACCATCACACCATGCGTCACATAATTTCCGTTCTAGTAGAAAACAAGTTTGGTGTCTTGGCTAGAATAGCAGGTTTGTTCAGCGGTCGTGGTTTCAACATAGACACACTCAACGTCGGACCTACTCACGAGGAAGGTCGTTCGCGTATCACCGTAAGCCTTAACGGCGACGAGAAAGCCTTGGATCAGTGCGTCAAGCAACTCGACAAACTCATTGACGTGATTAAAGTGGAAAATTACGTCGGGGATGAGGCGGTGGGAAGGGAATTGGTTTTGGTCAAAGTCCGCGCGGATTCACAAACTCGCGCGGAAATCACTCAAATCTGTGACGTCTTTAGGGGTAAGATCATCGACGTAGCCCCCAAGAGCCTGATTGTAGAAGTCACCGGCAATGACAACAAAATCAAGGCCTTTCTGAGCTTACTCGAATCCTTCGGGGTTTCCGAACTTGCGCGAACCGGAACGGTTTCTCTGCGCAGAGGCCTGCTCGATAGCTAACTTTCAACTACCTAACAAAATAAGGATATCCATTGGTTATGCCCGCTAAAGTATACACACAAAAAGAGGCGAAGATTACGCCCATCAAAAAGAAAACGCTCGCCGTCATCGGATACGGTTCACAAGGACATGCACATGCCTTGAACCTCAAGGAAAGCGGATGCAAGGTCATCATCGGACTGTACAAGGGAAGCAAGTCAATACGAGTTGCCAAGAGACATGGTTTTGAAGTGACTGAAGTTGCCGAAGCCGTTCAAAAGGCCGACGTTATCATGATTGGGGTGCCTGATATGAAACAGGCGGAGGTCTACGAAAACGAAATCAAACCAAATCTGTCAAAAGGCAAAACCCTGCTTTTCACTCATGGCTTTGCGATTCATTTCGGGCTCATCAAGCCCCCTCGCGGCGTCAGCGTAATTATGGTTGCTCCCAAAGGTCCCGGACATGTGGTGCGCTCCCAGTTCAAGGAAGGAAAGGGAGTTCCCGCTTTGATTGCGGTTCTAAAAGGTTCGAGCAAGGACTCCAAAAAGATTGCCTTAGCCTGGGCGGCGGGGGTTGGAGCCGCTAGGTCGGGAATCCTTGAAACCAGCTTCAAGGAAGAAACGGAAACTGATTTGTTCGGCGAACAAGCCGTGTTGTGCGGAGGAGCTTCGGCCCTTGTTCAAGCGGGCTTCGATACCTTGGTGGAGGCGGGATACGCTCCGGAAATGGCCTACTTCGAATGCTTGCACGAACTTAAGCTAATCGTTGACCTAATGATCGAGTCCGGAGTGGCTGGCATGAGATTTTCCGTTTCCGAGACCGCCAAGTACGGTGACGTCACTCGCGGATCGCGTGTGATCAATGGAAACGTCAAGAAATCGATGAAATCGATCCTTAAGGAGATTCAGAGCGGAAAGTTCGCCAAGGAATGGGTCAAGGAGTACGAGGCAGGCTTGCCCAAATACAATCAGTTACTGGAAGAAGGTGAAAGGCATCCCATCGAAATCACCGGACAAAGATTACGGTCCCTCATGCCTTGGATTCCCAAAAAGAACATCAAGGGTGCGCAAGCGTCCTACTCTTGATCCTTAGGCGTTTCTTCTTGGCTTTGGAGAGTTACTCCCGGTAAGTTTGGCTGTGAGTGACGGAAAGGTTTGCAGGCTCGCCACTCGCAAAAGCCCCTTGGCCTTGCGGCAGGCGGAAATCGTCTCGAAACTCATTCGCAGTACAATGAATGTGGATGTTGAGCTTTTGCCGATTTCGACCTCCGGAGACCAAAGACTCGATTGGAATTTGCAGGACAAGGGCGGGAAGGGTTTGTTCACCAAAGAGCTAGAATCGGCCCTTTTGGCTGGAGAAGCGGACTTGGCGGTTCATAGCGCCAAGGATTTGCCGACGGATTCCCCCGAAGGTTTGTGCCTATCTTGCTTTCTCGAAAGGGAAGACGTTCGAGACGTTTTGGTTCTTCGAGAAGGCGTGGTCTCTCCCAAGGTTTTGGCATCGGGAAGTCCAAGACGAGTGGCTCAGTTGAAAAATCGCTTTCCGGAAGCAAATTGGATAGAGATGCGCGGAAACGTCGAGACACGTTTGAAAAAGATTGCTCTTCATGAAGAAGCCGACGGAACGATCCTAGCGGCCGCTGGCTTACGCAGGCTAGGCATTGAGCGCTACGCCGGTTTGATATTCGAACATTTGAACGTGGAGGAAATGGTGCCGGCTCCCGGACAAGCCGCAATTGCGGTTCAAACCCGACTTGGTGAAGGACATAAGTTTTCCGGGCTTGGTCATCCTGCGACTGAAAGGGCCGTAGGTTTGGAGAGAAGGGTGCTTGAGGTCATGGGCGGAGGTTGCCAAGTTGCGGTAGGGGCGTTTTCGGATTCCACTTACCTTCGTTTTTTTCATCAAAAAACTGGATTTTTGAAATTGGACGCAAGGAATTATTCCGAAGAGGAATTAACGGATGAATTAATTGGAAGAATCAAGTGATGGGAGAAAAAGGAAAAGTTTACCTCGTAGGAGCGGGGCCAGGAGATCCGCTTTTGCTTACCTTGAGAGCGAAAGCCTTGTTGGAGCGCTGTGACATTCTGGTTTACGATAATTTGACCAATCCGGAAATCAGAGGTTGGACGAGAGAGGATTGCGTGCATCTGAATGTTGGAAAGACTCCCGGGCAACACTCCTTCACCCAGGATGAAATTTCCGAAATCTTAATAAGCAGGGCGAAGGAAAACCTTGTGGTGGTAAGACTGAAAGGCGGAGATCCCTTTGTGTTTGCCCGTTGCGCGGAGGAAATGTCTGCGCTCGATCATGCAGGCGTCAAATACGAAATCGTTTCGGGAGTAACTGCTGCGCTGGCTTGCGCCGCTTATGCTGGGGTACCTCTTTCACATCGCGAATATGGGTCATCGATTTCCTTTTTGACCGGACATGAGGATTTGAAAAAGGAATCCTTGCGGGTGGATTTTGCAAAGTTTGCCGAAGTCGGTGGAACTCTTTGCATCTACATGGGCATGAGCAAGCTCGAGGAGATCGTCGATCGTTTGCTGAAGGGCGGGTTGTCTTCCGATAAGCCTGCGGTCGTCGTTAGCCATGGGACATTGCCCAAGCAACGGAAAGTCATGTGCTCCTTGGGCGAGTTGGTCACAAAAACCCGTGAAGATGGCTTGAGCGCCCCGGCGGTCATCTTTATCGGAAATGCCGTTGGTTTGGCTAAACAAGTGAATTGGTTTGAAGATCGACCCCTGTTCGGACGCAGGTTTGTGGTCACACGCTCATCCGCGCAAAATGGAGAAATGAAGAGCCGACTCCAGAATATGGGCGCAGATGTGCTTGAACTTCCTTTAATCAAAATTTTACCCACTCAGAATAAGAAATTGGTCGCTGAAGTTTTTGCCGGAATCGCCACTTACGAGTGGGCCGTGTTTACGAGTGCCAACGGAGCCAGGGAATTCTTGCGCATTTTCTTCAAGGCATTCAAAGATATCAGAAGTTTTGGTCCCATGCGGATCGCTTGCGTGGGCGAGGCAACGGCATCCATCTTCAGAGCCCATAACCTCGAAGTCGAATTGGTTCCCCCAACCGCGACGGCGGAAAATCTCGCTCAGGCTCTGGTTGCCACGGATTCCTTGGACAGCGCCAACGTCTTGGTTGTTTCGGGTAACAAAAACCGAGAGGTCTTGGTTCACTTGCTTGAGAGCCTCGGCCATGCGATTGTGGACCAACTGCCGGTATATGAAACCGATTTTGCGGAGGTTGCGAACTCTCCCGATTGGCAGAGATATAAAAAGGAGGGTGCGGATGGTATCATCTTCACCAGTTCCTCCACGGCGCTATCCTTTGTCGAGCAGGAAGAGGATCTTCTTCTGGAACAGGGAGCTCGAGTTCCCATTCATTGCAGTTTCGGACCGGAAACCTCAAAGACTTTGAGAGAAAATGACCTTGCGGTTGGTCTGGAACTCAAGCAACCAGGAATCAAGGAGATGATTGATGCTCTGATCGAGAAGTTCGGATAAGTTATCATGCAAATTTCTTCGAAGATCAAAATTTGTGGGATCCGGCAACAAATGATTGCCCAAGCCGCCCAAGAATTGGGGGCCAGTCATTTGGGGTTTATCTTGTACGAACCATCTCCTCGGTGCATTTCCCTCCGCTCCGCATTGGAGATCATGGATTCATTGGAGCAACCCAGGCCTTCCATGGTCCTGGTGGACGTAGCCCCCAGTTCCTCGAAATTGTCCTCCTGCAATCATTCCGCGATTGATTTCTTTCAAATTCATTTTCCCTTGGACACCGATCCGACTCAGATTCGGGAATGGTCTGAAATCGTTGGGCGGGAAAAGTTATGGTTGGCTCCTCAAATCCCTCCGAGCGAGAATTTCCCCGAAACTTTGCTACCCTTGGCTAATGGTTTTCTCATCGATGCTTATTCGGAAGCGGAATTTGGTGGTACTGGAAAAAAATCCGACTGGGCAGAGTTTATCCGATTGAAGACCTCTTTCCCCGAGAAGGATTGGATCCTTGCCGGTGGGTTGGGACCTGAAAATTTGATGAAAGCCGTGAAGCAAGCCCAGCCCGACATCTTGGATTGCAACAGTGGAGTCGAGGATCGCCCCGGTGAGAAGAATTTGCTTAAAATGCAGCAACTATTTTCTGTGCTTAATAAGGCCGATTAGCTCGCCCGTGTGGTCTTTCTACGATGTGACTGCTCTTTTATTCGCTTGCGAATATTCGAGAAAACGGAATTGACGGCTTCAAGTTTCCCATCTCCAAGCAGCTGGCCTTTTTCAAATCGATCGGATTAGTCGTAATTACGAATTGACAAAGAGTATGTCGAAGAATCTATTTTTACGCCGTACCCATTAACGCGTTTTGAGAAAACGCAGTCTGCGAATAAGAAAACTTCTCCTGTTAACACCTTATCTATGAATTCCGAAAACCAATCCAAGGGAGGGGGTTGCCCCTTCAATCACAGTAAAGAGCCTCCGGTTACCACTGCCGAACAGTGCCCGATTCATCAGGCCGCGGGTCAGGGAACTTCGGTTCAGGATTGGTGGCCCAATCAATTGAAGGTCGATATTCTCCATCAGCACGATGCCCGTTCGAATCCCATGGAAGACGATTTCGACTATGCCACGGAATTTCAAAAGCTGGATTACGAAGCTCTAAAGCAAGATTTGCATGATTTGATGACGGACTCTCAAGATTGGTGGCCTGCGGATTTTGGTCATTATGGTCCGTTTTTCGTACGCATGGCATGGCATGCCGCCGGTACCTACCGAACAGCCGACGGGCGCGGTGGCGGCGGAACCGGAGCTCAACGGTTCGCCCCCTTGAATAGTTGGCCGGACAATGGCAATCTCGATAAGGCTCGCCGCCTATTATGGCCGATCAAACAAAAATACGGTAAAAAAATTTCATGGGCTGATCTCTTTATACTAACGGGAAACGTTGCTCTTGATTCAATGGGCTTCAAGACCTTTGGGTTCGGTGGTGGTCGTCCGGATATCTGGGAAACGGAAGACGACATTTATTGGGGAGTGGAGGACTCTTGGCTTGCTGACAACCGATATTCCGGTGAGCGTGATTTGGAGAACCCCCTTGCTGCGGTTCAAATGGGTCTGATTTACGTTAATCCCGAGGGTCCGAATGGCGTGCCCGATGCCAAAGCCTCCGCACACGACATTCGTGAAACTTTTGGACGCATGGCAATGAATGACGAAGAGACCGTGGCTCTGATTGCCGGTGGCCATGCCTTCGGTAAGACTCACGGAGCGGGTAGCGCCACGCATGTCGGCCCAGAGCCGGAAGGGGCTCCGATCGAAGAGCAGGGTTTTGGTTGGACGAGCAGTTACAACTCAGGCGCGGGTCCGGATGCCATCACTTCAGGCCTCGAGGTCACATGGTCAAAAACACCTACGAAATGGGGAGTGAACTACCTTGAAAACTTGTTCGCCTACGATTGGGAGTTAACCACTAGCCCGGCGGGAGCCAAGCAGTGGGTTGCCAAGGATGCTCCGGAAATAATCCCTGATGCCCATGATCCTTCGAAAAAGCGTAAGCCCATGATGTTGACTTCGGACATTGCCTTGAGAGCGGATCCTTCCTACGAAAAGATTTCCAGAAAATTTCTTGCCGAACCGAATTATTTTGCGGATGCATTCGCTCGGGCGTGGTATAAGCTAACCCATCGCGACATGGGTCCGAAATCAAGATATCTTGGTCCCGACGTTCCGGAGGAAGAGCTGATTTGGCAGGATCCGATTCCCGTATGTGACCATGATTTGGTTTCCGACGCCGAGGTTGATTCATTGAAAGGCAAGATCTTGGAGTCCGGCATTTCGGTCTCCGAGCTGATCACAACCGCTTGGGCATCTGCGTCCACCTATCGAGGCACCGACATGCGCGGGGGCGCAAACGGCGGACGTATCCGTCTCGCACCGCAAAAGGATTGGGAAGTCAATCAACCGATGCAACTTTCCCGAGTTCTTGAAAGGCTCGAAATCATTCAAAGCGAATTCAATCAAGGAGCCAAAAAAATATCCATGGCCGACTTGATCGTTCTTGCCGGTGGAGTCGGCGTTGAAACCGCTGCAAACAATGCAGGTAGCCCCATCACAGTACCCTTCACTCCTGGTCGCATGGACGCCTCTCAGGAGCAAACGGACATCGACTCTTTTGGAGTTATGGAACCAGTAGCGGACGGATTCCGTAATTATTTGAAGAAGCGTTACAGCGTTGCCACTGAAGCTTTGTTTGTGGATCGCGCCCAATTGATCGGCTTGACCGGGTCCGAGATGACGGTTTTGACTGGCGGTCTCAGAGTGCTTGGGGCCAATCACGGCCAATCCAAACATGGGGTTTTCACAGATAAGTCGGACACCCTCTCCAACGATTTTTTCGTCAACTTACTCGACATGAACACCAAATGGACACCAGTCGATGAGGAAGCTGAAGAATTTGAGGGACATGATCGCGGCACAGGGGAGCTAAAGTGGACCGCAACACGCGCCGACCTGGTCTTTGGCTCGAATTCCCGCTTGCGCGCCTACGCCGAAGTTTACGCTTGTTCGGATTCTCACGAGAAGTTCGTTTCCGATTTTGTCGCTGCGTGGACTAAGGTGATGGATGCGGACCGTTTCGATCTAACCTAGGTTCAGTCTATCGTCTCTCAATGGGGTCTTGCCCTTGAGAAGAATCACTTGAATTGTTTTGCCAATTTGGCCAAATCCTTTGGATCCATGTTGCTCAAGTCGGGCATAGCTTCATTGCCTCCTCCCCCCAAAGCTCCCATCATTTGTTTCATTTTCCCGCCTTTCATTTTCTTCATCATCTTTTGCATTTGGGAAAACTGTTTGATGAGTAGGTTGACGTCCCGGATTTGAACGCCAGCTCCATCCGCAATCCTCTTCCTTCTGGATCCACCAAGAATTCTAGGCAATCGCCGCTCTTCCTTGGTCATGGAAAGAATGATGGATTCATGCTTGCCCAAAGCCGCTTCCTCCTGATCACCGACTTTGACGCTCCCCATACCAGGGAGCATCTTGGCAATGGAGCCCATCGAACCAATCTTTTTCATTTGTCGCATCTGGCTGAGAAAATCCTCAAAATCGAATTCTGCCTTGAGCATCTTTTCGGCCATCCGCATGGATTCTTCCTGATCCAAGTTTTCTTGAGCCTTTTCAACAAGCGATACGACGTCCCCCATGCCTAGGATGCGGGAAGCGAGTCGGTCCGGGTGAAAGGTTTCGAATTCATCGATCTTTTCACCAACTCCCATAAACTTGATGGGAGTTCCAGTTACCCGTTTCATGGATAGGGCCGCTCCGCCTCGCGCATCACCATCGACTTTGGTGAGCACAATACCAGTCAAATTCAGTCGCTCATGAAATGTTTTTGCCACATTGACCGCTTCCTGTCCCAGGGCGGCATCCGCGACCAGTAAAATCTCATGCGGATTGATTTCCTTTTTCAATGATTCGAGCTCATCGACCAAATCATCGTCTATTTGCAGTCTTCCCGCGGTATCGAAAATAACCAGATCCGAACCGTTCCTCTTTGATTCCTCCCAACCCTGTCGGGCAATTTGGGGTACGTCCTTGCTTTCTCGGTTAAGGTAACAGGCAAAGTTCTCCTGCTTGGCAAGCACTTCGAGCTGATCGATGGCGGCAGGCCGATAAACGTCACAAGCCACTAGCATGGGCACGCGTCCATCCTTTGCCATTCTTTTGGCCAGTTTCGCGCTTGTGGTGGTTTTCCCGGCACCGTGCAATCCAACCATAAGAACTCGAAGAGGACGGTCGTCTCGAAGGCTCGTACTGCCTTCACCGAGTAATTTGACCAATTCGTCATGTATGATTTTGATGACTTGTTGACCGGGCGAAACGGATTTCAGAACTTCTTGGCCCATACAGGTTCGCTTAACTTCCTCGACGAATTCCCTCGCCGTACGAAAATGAACGTCCGCGGACAACAGGGCTTTGCGTACTTCCGCCAAAGCATCGCTAACGTTTTCTTCGCTGAGCTTGCCCACGCCTCGCAGGTTTCGCAGAGAGCGACTCAATTTATCGGTAAGAGACTCAAACATGATGGAATGGGATCATGCCATTAGAGCTTAGTTTGGTGAAGCCATAAATGACGGATTACCTTTCCAATTGCCATTGAATTGATTTTTACCATTATAGTATCCTCTCCATTTATGAAGATTCTAGTTGCTGACCGCATATCCCCTCTTGGCGTTGAATTCTTGCAAAAGCAGGATGGTTTTGAAGTCATGGAAGCCTATGGCTCTGCGCCCGAAAAAGTACTTGAATTGGCGAAGGACGCCTCGGCCATCATCGTTCGGAGCGACACCAAGATCACGCGAGAGGTTTTTGAGATCGCAACCGAGCTTAAGGCGGTGGGTCGAGCAGGTGTGGGTGTTGATAACATCGACGTTTCGGCCGCCACGGAGAAAGGAGTTATCGTGATGAATACTCCGGGCGGGAATACCATTGCTACCGCTGAACTCACTTTCACTCACATGCTTTGCGGTACTCGCCCGATTGTTCGTGGGGTTACTGGAATGCAAGAGGGAAAATGGGAGCGCAAACAACTCAAAGGGGCAGAATTAAGAGGGAAAACCCTGGCCGTTCTTGGTCTTGGCCGAATTGGAGCGGAAGTCGCCAAGAGGGCTCTTGCCTTTGAAATGGCTGTGGTTGCCTATGATCCTTACCTGACTTCGGAGCGGGCGAAGGAACTGGATCTTGAAAAAGTGGAATTGGACGAGGCTTTTTCAAAAGCGGATTACTTGACCGTGCATATGCCCATGACGGATCAAACCCGAAATATCGTGGATGAATCTGCGTTTGCGAAAATGAAGGATGGAGTTCGTGTCTTTAATTGCGCTCGGGGTGGAATCATCAAGGAGAGCGCACTGGCCGAAGCTTTGAAAAGCGGGAAGGTCGCATATGCGGGTCTTGACGTTTACGAGCAGGAACCCTTGCCGGAAGATCATGCATTTCGAGAACTTGAAAATTTGAACCTTACCCCTCATCTGGGAGCTTCCACCGCCGAAGCTCAGGAAAGCGTGGGTGTCGAGATTGCGGAAGCGATCGCGGAAGTTTTGAATGGAGGACGAATTCGAAATGCAATCAATATGCCTTCGATCGACCCCAAGGACTTGGAATCTCTGAGCCCCTACCTTGATCTTTGCGAGCGTCTTGGAGCGTTTGCCCGACAAGCGGCCCAGGGCTCCGTGGAAGCCATCCAAATCACCTACTACGGGGGGGTCGCGGATTTCGATTGCGTACCTCTGACACGCGCCGTCCAGAAAGGTTGGCTTACTGGAATTGCGGGTGAAGATGGCATAAATGACGTAAACGCTCCTTTTAAAATTAAGGACCTTGGGATTATGGTGGAGACAACCAAGTCTTCGACTTCCGTGGATTACAATGAACTCATAGAAGTCAAAACCATCTCCAGTGACAAGAGCGAGCAAATGGTTCGAGGTACCGTTCTGGGGAAAACGAATGACCCACGGATCGTCGAGGTGGATGGCCAAGCCATTGAAGTGCGGCCGGTTGACATCTTGTTGGTGATCCGAAACGTAGATAAGCCTGGGATTGTCGGAAAATTGGGCACAACCTTGGGAAATTGCTCGGTCAACATTGCCAATATGTCCCTAAGCAGGGCGGAAGAAGGTGAGTGGGCTCTTACGATTTGCGAGTTGGACAACCAACCGCCCGAATCCGCTTTACAAGCTTTGGTTGAGGATCCCGATATCCGGGAAGCCCGAGTTTCCCGACAGGGCTGACCGTTTACAGGACAGCCAGAACCTTTCACCCCAACCCCCTCCAACCTTCTGAATGATGCCACTTGAATCCATCGCGGTTGGCCTGATCGGCTACCTTTTGGGCTCGATCCCCTTTGGCGTAATTGTGGCCAAAAGAGCGGGTGTTGACATTTACAGCGTTGGAAGTGGGAACCCTGGAGCCACCAACGTTCTTCGAGAAATCGGAAAACCAGCGGGGTACTTGGTTTTCTTCTTGGATTTTCTAAAAGGCATTCTTGCCACGACCTGGTTTCTTGTTCCGATATTCTCCTTTTCCGGTGACGCAACTTTGGGTCTATGGGGATTGCCTGCGGCGGTTTTGGGGCATACTTACCCCCTCTTCGCTCAATTCCGAGGAGGCAAGGGAGTGGCAACGGCGATGGGTGGTTTGCTCGGAGTTATGCCGGGTTGTTTGCTCATCGGCTTGGTTAGCTGGGGGGTTATCTTTTTCTCGACTCGCTATGTGGCCATTGCCTCGATCGGTTTTGGCTTAAGCTTGCCAGTTTGCGCTTTTGTGAGCTATTGGTCAATTGAAGATCCCGCCGCAGAGGGAGCAAAACTTTTCCTGGCACTTGTGGTCATGGCTTGGATTATCTGGAGACATCGTTCGAATTTGGTCCGATTGCGAGAGGGGACCGAAAACCGATTTGAAAGAAAAACAAAGAAGTGAAGAGACAGTTATCATAATGAACGATACCTCTACCATAAAAGTTGGAATTCTGGGTTTTGGAACCGTTGGGCAAGGAACTTGGAAGCATTTGGAGGAAAATGCGGACTTTTGGGAAAAAATTCTTGGCGTTCGACTGATTCCCTCAAGAGCTTCGGTGCGAACTCTGGACAAGGAAAGAAAAGTCAGAATTCCCACCGATTTGCTCACCACGGATTCTCAATCGATCGTGGATGACCCTGAGATTGACCTCTTGTGTGAGTTGATTGGCGGAATTGAGGAAGCGAAAAGGTTGACTCTGCGGGCATTCTCTTTGGGCAAATCAGTTGTGACCGCGAACAAAGCTTTGATCTGCGAACACGGGGAGGAGCTTTTTCAAGCGGCGGAGGCAGCCGGTGTTCATTATGCGTTTGAAGCAAGTGTTGCGGGCGGTATTCCAATCATTAAGGTGCTGCGCGAGAGTCTGGTGGCAAACGAGTTTCCCCTCATTTACGGTATTCTCAACGGAACCTCTAATTACATTCTCACACGTATGGAAAATGAGGGAGCCAGCTTCGATTCGGTCTTGGACGACGCTCGTGAACTTGGCTATGTTGAGGCGGACGAAGCTTTGGATCTCGATGGCGTGGATGCTGCCCATAAGGCAGTCATTCTCGCTTACTTGGCTCACGGACTATGGGTTGACCTCAAGGACATCACAGTCGAGGGAATCAGTAAGATATCCAATGAGGATTTGAATGCCGCTTTGAAACTGGGGTGCAAGATCAAGTTGATCGGGGTAATCAGAAGAAACTTTGATAACAACCACGTATCGGTGGGAGTTTATCCCGCTTTGGTTCCTATGGCTGAAATCATTGCTCGAACGGATGGCGTTTACAACGGAATCAGCCTCACCGGCTCCGTTGTGGGGACGGTTGTGCTTACGGGTAGAGGGGCAGGTCAGGATCCGACGGCAGGTTCGGTCATCAGTGATCTGGTGGATGTGGTCAAAGGGATTAAGGGCATCAGTGCGTCCTCGAAGCTCGTTCACGTTTCCCCGAACCAATGTTTGCCCGCCCAAGCGATTGAGATCGAGGGCTGTTATTACCTAAGATTGTCGGTTTACGACAAACCGGGGCAGTTGGCAAAGGTTGCCGAATGCCTTGCGGATCATGAGGTCAGTTTGGCTACGGTCTCGCAATCTCCTCAGGGAGAAAATGAATTGGCCAGCATAATTCTAACTACACACCAAACCAACGAACATTCCATTGCTCGAGCGATCGAATCCCTTGAGGGACTCGATGGGGTAAGGGGGAAGCCCGTTCTTTTTCGAATGTTCGACCCAAATCCTGAAAAGGAATGAAAATCGTCGTTAAGAAGTTTGGAGGTACCTCCGTTGGAGACGTCGACCGCATCAAGCGCGTGGCTAAACGAGTAAAGCGAACTTGGTCGGAAGGCAATGCGGTGGTGGTCGTGGTGTCCGCTCGAGCCGGAGTGACCAATTCCCTCATTGACCGAGCCTTCGCCATACAAAAGAACCCGACGGATCGCGAGCTCGACGTTTTGATGACCTGTGGGGAGCAGGAAACCATTGCCCTGACTTGCATGGCTTTGGATGCAATTGGTGTTCCCGCGGTGTCTCGCACTGGTTGGCAGGCGGGGATTCTTACCGAGGGCTTGCATTCGAAATCCAGAATACGCGAAGTTTCCGGCGGTGACATTCGCAAACAATTGCGAGCGGGTAAGGTCGTTGTGGTTGCAGGTTTTCAAGGGATTAACGAAGTGGGTGATTTGACGACCTTTGGGCGAGGGGGTTCGGATTTGAGCGCCATCGCCCTGGCTGGTGCCTTGCGAGCCAAAAGTTGTCAGATTTTCACAGATGTGGAAGGCGTTTTCACCGCTGATCCCAGAATCGTTCCGGATGCCAGAAAGATTGATGCCATCAATTACGAGGAGATGCTGGAACTTGCAAGCAGTGGCTCCAAGGTCATGCAGACCCGAGCCGTTGAATTCGCTCAAAAACATAACATTCCATTTGAAGTACGCTCCACCTTTTCAACCAAATCCGGAACTGCCGTGAAGAAAAAAGTAAAATCCCTAGAGGACACGCTGGTTAGTGGCGTGGCCATAGACAAGAACCAAGTCCGAGTGAGCATCAATGAATTGCCGGACAGACCTGGTGCCGCCGCTGCGGTCTTTAAGGTTATGGCATCCGCTGGTGTTGTGGTCGATATGATCGTTCAAAACGTAGCTCGCAATGGAAAGGCCAACCTGACTTTTACGGTTCCTTCGGAAGATGCGTTTCGGGCTGAAAAAGCTCTCCGGGAGCACTTGAAGGAAGGTGCTGGCGGCAAGCTTGGAAAGAGTACCAACATTGCCAAGATTTCCGTTGTGGGAGTCGGAATGCGCTCCCATTCCGGAGTGGCCTCCAAGTTCTTCGAAGCTCTGGCGAATGCCGGAATCAACATGCTCATGATCAGCACCTCGGAAATCAAGATATCCGTTGCGGTGAATCCCGATAAGGGAGATGATGCCACAAGGGTTGCCCATCAGGCTTTTGGTTTGGGCAAATAGACGATTCAAGTTTCTCGGTCCGTAATGGAATTCGTCAGTACCCGCGGATTGAGCGAACCGGTCGGATTCGCTGATGCCGTGGCTCAGGGCTTGGCTCCGGACGGAGGCTTGTATCTGCCCCGTGACTTTCCTGATCTTTCAGGTCGATTGGAAGCTTGGCAAAGCTTGGATTATCCAAGTCTATGTCACGAGTTCTTCAAACTTTTTGCAATCGATATGGAGGAGTCCGTTTTGAAGGGTTGCGTGGATTCGGCTTATTCCACATTCACTCATCCTGAAATCGCCCCCATCCGTACCCTCTCCAAGAATCTCAAGATATTGGAACTCTTTCATGGTCCGACTCTTGCCTTCAAGGATTTTGCTCTCCAATTGCTGGGAAACTTGTATGAAGCGCAGATTGCAAGGACCGGAAAGGAGTTGACGGTTTTGGGAGCGACCTCCGGGGATACCGGAGCGGCCGCGATCTCCGGCCTGATCGGTAAGCGCGGCTTGAAGGTTTTCATTCTGTATCCCGAAGGAAAGGTTTCTCCTCTCCAGGAAAGGCAGATGACTTGCACCGGGGCGGAAAACGTTTACCCGATTTCGATCCAAGGTACCTTTGACGATGCTCAGCGCACCGTGAAAGAGATCTTTACCGATTTGGAATTTCGGGAACAGGTCGGATTGTCCGCGGTCAACTCCATCAATTTGGCTCGGATTCTGGCTCAATCCGTTTATTACCTTTACGCTTGGCTAAGGCTTGAACGCATTGAAAGAACCGAAACGACCTTTGTTGTTCCGACCGGCAACTTCGGTAATGTCTTCGCCGGTTGGCTCCTAACGAAAATGGGAGTCGATTTCCATGAGTTCCGTGTTGCAACCAACCGGAATGACGTTCTGCACCGTTTGTTTTCCACAGGTGAATATTCTCTTGGTTCGGTCTCCCAGAGTTTGGCTCCTTCGATGGATATTCAAGTGGCCTCCAACTTCGAACGTTTGCTCTACTTTTTCTTGAATGAGGATGCTCACAAGGTCCGTGAGGTGATGGAACTTTTCCGTTCCGAAGGAAGGTATTGCTTTGAGAGGTTTCTTGGAAACGGGTTTTCAAGTTCCAGCGCCTCGGATAAGGAAATTCCCAGACTGATTCGGGAAGTTTGGGATCAATCCGACTATTTGGTGGACCCTCATACCGCCTGTGCCTTCAAGGATTTGCAGGACAATCGTCCTTCGATGATTTTGGCTACGGCCCATCCTGCAAAATTCCCCAAGGTTTATGAGCAGGCAGGAATGAAGGTCCCCAAAACCGCTGTTTTGGAGGAGTTGCTTGCCAAGACTCCACGAACGTACCGTCTATCGGTCGATTCGAAATCAGTTCGTTCCTTTATCGAAGAGAGAACTCTTCGCGCGAATGGATGACCGGTTCTGATTTTGGTGGTGGACCGGACGAAAAGATCGTTAGCGCTTCACGTATAATCATCGTTCGAGGAGGCGGCTTGGGGGATTTTCTTCTTACACTACCCGTCGTCTTCGAAGCCCTCTCGAGGTACGAAGAGGTTGTTCTTTTCACAAAGTCCGGATACCGGGAATTATTGACGGGGGATTTGAAAAAAGTACGTGTGCTTGATCTAGACGGCGAATGGGACAAATTGCGTTCTCTGGCGAAGGAGTCCGAACTGATTACCTTTTGGAAGGACTCGGCTTGGTTGAAGGAATCGGAGGGATACAACCTTCGCAAACTTCATACTCTGGAACCCCGACCGACGAGCGAGCCACATGTTACAAAGGCCATGTTCGAGAGGTTGGATTGGCGGATTTCTTCGGAAACCCTTCGCGCACCTTGGTTGGGCGATCGGTGGAACCCTGGCAACGAAACCCGTTGGATTCATCCTGGAAGTGGAAATCCTGAAAAGAATGCCCCATTTGCCCTTTTCGAAAGAAGGGCCAGAGAATGGCTTGATCGGACTCCGAACAGCAGTGTGGTCTTTTCCTTCGGGGAGGCGGACGAATCGGTTCTGAGCCTTGCTCGAGCGAGTGAGTTGTCTGCCCATTCTCGAGTCCGACTGAAGACTTTCGAGACATTGGGCTCTTTCAAGAATGCTCTTGTTGAATCCGCCTCGAATTTTGTCGGCAATGACTCCGGGCCCTGTCACTTGGCTTCGATGTTAGGCATTCCAACGGACGTTTTTTTCCGCTCCACCAACCCCATGGTGTGGAAACCTCTCGGTCCGAGAGTGCGGGTCTACTTGGATGACTCCGGAGCCAACAGAATCTTGTAGGAAACGGAATCGACCAATGCCTCCCAACTGGCGGTAATTACATTATCACTGACTCCCACCGTTCCCCAAGTCCGCTCTCCGTCGGTTGATTCGACGTGTACCCGGGTGATCGCATCCGAGCCGAGATTGCTTTCAAGAATTCTAACCTTGAAATCAACCAAACGAACCTCTCGAATTGAAGGAAAGTCACCTTCCAAGGCTTTTCGCAGGGCATGATCCAATGCGGAAACAGGTCCATTGCCTTCGGCCACCGTATGTCTTGTCTCATCTTGAATGCGCAACTTCACGGTTGCCTCGGAAGAGGTTCTTTCGGAGCCTTTGCCTCGGCCCACACCCACATGATAACCCAGTACTTCAAAGGCGGAATTTTCGCCTCGTAGGAATCTTCTGAGCAACAGATCGAAGGAGGCATCCGCGGATTCGTATTCATAGCCTTTGAATTCCATTTGTTTGAGTTCTTCCAAAAAGGATTTCATTTCCGGAGATCGCCCGTCGACCTTCATGCCCATTTCCTTAGCCTTCATCATAATGCTGCTTCGTCCTGACATATCGGATACCAAAACCCGTGTGCGGTTGCCGACGATTGCAGGATCGATGTGCTCGTAACTCCGGGTCGATTTGGATGCGGCATCCGCATGCACACCTCCCTTGTGGGCGAACGAAGCGGTGCCTACGTATGGAGCCCGGATATCGGACCTCAGGTTGGTTGCATCATCGACGAACAATGACAAATCTCGCAGCTTTGACAAATGTTTGCGGCAATTGGTCTCTATGCCCATCTTAATTTCAAGGTTTGGAATGATACTGGTTAAGTTGGCGTTTCCATTTCTCTCTCCATAACCGTTCATGGTCCCTTGCACCATCACAGCTCCGGTTTCGACACCAGTCAAACTGAGCGCTACACCAACACCGGCATCATTGTGACAATGAACGCCGATTTTGGACCGTGGGAACCTTTCGACCACGGTCGAGGTGATTTCTGTGAAGGGTCTGACGAGTTTGCCTCCATTGGTTTCGCAAAGAGTGAGAAAGTCCGCGCCACCTTTTTCGGCAGCCTCAAGGGTGGACAAGGCATAATCCGGATTATCCAGATAACCGTCATAGAAATGCTCGGCATCGTAAACCACCTCCTTGCCCTGCTCCTTGAGATAGCGGACCGTATCTTCGATCATAGCGAGGTTTTCTTCGGGTGTGGTTCGAAGGACGTCCGTGACGTGAAGCAACCAGGTCTTTCCAAAAATCGTGACTACGGGCGTGGACGCCTCTAGCAGAAGTTTTACCTGGGCATCTTCATCAACAGGAGTCGACGCTCTTCGAGTTGAACCGAAGGATGCGATCTTTGCGTGGCTAAGATTCAAATCTCCGGCCTGTTCGAAAAAAGCCATGTCCCTTGGATTACTGCCCGGCCATCCTCCTTCAACGTAGTCGATGCCGAATTGATCAAGTTTTTGGGCAACGCGGAGTTTGGCAGCTACTGTGAAGGAAACTCCCTCGGCTTGAGAGCCGTCTCTCAAGGTTGTGTCGTAAATGAGAACTTTATTTTGGGTCATGATGAAATTATCTGAATCTTCGAGAGTCGATCGCCATCCATCACTCGGAACGTTTTCCGGGTATCGGACGGCAGGGAAGAAAGCCCGAGTCTCCAAACTGCAGGAAGGAGATCCCGGGCTAGGAAATTCGCCAAAGAATGCTCAAGCGCGAAGCTGATGCAAACGAGTCTGATCGGGATAAAGGCATTTTGATACGATAAAGTCCGTTCTGTACTTGGCAATTGCAAACGAAACGCATTAGATTCTCTCCCTAGATGAATCCTAAGATCCATTTGGGTTATGAATTGTATCGATCTTTGCGAAGAGGCTTTTTCAAAACTCTTTTGGTGGATTACGGTCAACCAAAGCCGATTCGTCTAAAGGGGGGATTACTCCTTGCCTTGGCCTTGGATTTGGCCAAAGAAATTAAAAAGGAAATTCCGGGAAAGCGGGTAGGGGTGGTCTTACCCCCTGGAGTTGCAGGTGTTCTGTCCAACGTCGCCTTGTTGTTGGCTGACAAATCACCCGTGAACCTGAACTTCACTTTTGGATCGAAAAATTTACGATATGTAATGAAGAAGTCGGGAGTTGATGCAGTGTTGTCCGCGTCTTTGATGCAAGAAAAATTTCCTCAATTTCCCTGGCCTCCGAATGTCTTGGATATTGGAGATTGGCTTCGTGAAAAAAGTCGCAAAAAAGCGGAATTAGCCTGGGAAACGCTGTTGGTTTTGGTTTTGCCTATGCGTTTGCGTCTCAAACCGAGGAAAGAGTTCGAGGGAAAAGATTCGGAAGGAGCTTTGCTTTTTACCTCAGGAAGCTCGGGTAATCCAAAGGGCGTGGTTCTTTCCCATGGCAACCTGCTTGCGAATTGCGATCAAATCGCAGGCCTTGAAATTTTTTCAAGCACGGACAAGATCTTGGCAAACTTGCCCCTTTTTCATTCCTTTGGCTTTACGGTTGCCACGATTCTTCCCTTGATGAACCGGTTGACTATGGTGTGCGCTCCATCTCCACTGGACTTAAGGACAAGTTTGCGAGCGGTCCGGTCCGAAGCGGTCCAAGTGATCCTGGGCACTCCCACTTTTCTGAAGGGATACTTGAGAAAAGCAAAGAAGGGAGAGGATCTCAAAAGCGTTCGTTACGTCATTGCCGGAGCGGAAAAGACTCCTTCCGGTTTTAAGGAAAAATGGGAATCATTTTGCGATTGTTCCTACCTCGAGGGTTATGGTCTGACGGAGACTTCGCCCGTAGTTTCCTTCAACCTGCCCGATTCGATTTCACCCCTAGGGTCAGCCGGCAAGCTTTTGCCTGGAGTCGAGATCAGGACTTTGGACGTCGAGACCGAAAGACCCTTACCGAGTCATCAAAGCGGAATTCTGTGTTTTCGAGGACCAAACGTCTTTGGCGGATATCTTGATTCCCCCGAGGAAACGAATCAGGTATTGGATAAGGACGGATGGTTCAGAACCGGTGACTTGGGTAGAGTGGATGACCGTGGATACTTGTTTGTCGAAGGCAGGCTTTCCAGGTTCTCCAAGATCGGAGGGGAAATGGTCCCTCATGAAAAAATCGAGCGGGAAGTCATGGAGTTTCTAGGGGCCAAGCAGGAAGAGCATCAGGTTTGCGCCATCGTCGGGATCGAAGACCAAGCCAAGGGTGAGCAACTTGTGCTTTTGACCACTCGTCCAGTCGAAGCCGAGGTCCTTCGGGATAAACTCTCTGGTCGGGGATTTCCGAACCTGTGGATTCCCAAACGAATCAAACTGATTGAAGAAATCCCTAGTCTTTCAACCGGTAAGTTGGATTTGAGGAAAATTCGCGAGTTGGCCGAGGCGGACCACGAGAATAAGTGAAGCCTAGGATTGGCCAATCATGATTCCACGAATCAGATCCTGAATGCCAATATTGAGCTTTTGAGCCTGAGCCAGAATTGCAATGCTTGACTGCATGCGCACCTGACGGGTTGCGAAGCGGTTGCTCTCCAAAGCGACGTCCGTGTCCTCAATTCGGCTGACCGCCAATTCGCCCTGAGTGATCTTCCCGTTCAGGTTGTCGATTTCCTTTTCCAGTCGGCTGAGGTTTGCTCCAGTGTACGATCGTTCGTCAGCAAGATTTTCCAAAAGAAGTTCCAATTCGCCAAGAGTCGCAACCGCACTGCTGATCGAATCGAGATTGTAGGTAGCGACGTCGGAGATGGTAATGGTATCCACACTTTGCAAATCGTAAGTCAGCCCCGCTCCATCGATCAGGGCAGTCAGGGATCCGGTGTCCTGTTCTTCGACGTATGCGGATTGGGCCGTACCCGTAGCATCTCCGATGACCGCTTGAGCGCCCAAGGCAGTACCTCCGCCCTCATCGCTTCC
>MDTA01165176.1_pt1 | contig 20084 bp, 19 predicted proteins | sample 811151 | NCBI WGS metagenome assembly MDTA01 (sample SAMN05326648, study PRJNA326480) | marine metagenome | isolation source: seawater | place: Indian Ocean: South | collected 2010 | reverse complement strand
TTATTTTTTTTCATAATTACTATGATTGTTTCAAAAATTTTTATGGAAGCTTATTTAACTTTTATAAATTAAATTCAACGTAACAAATAATAACTCTAGATATAATTGTTATTAAACATAAAATTCCAAAAATAATTGATATTAAAATAAAAAAATTTGGTAATAAGAGACATAAAATCATGAAAACTATTGTTTCTGTACCCTCAACCAATCCTGAAGTGTAATGAAAACTTTTTGGTAATTCTTTAGCAGTATCATTTTTTTCTGAGATTTTATCTAATTGAGGTTGAATTGCCGCTTTTGCAAGAAATGTTGTACCCGTACCTATATATAAGAAAAGTAAAACCATTGATAAGTGTGTGTAGCTACTATTACTAAATCCAAATGCTAAAACAAATCCGGAATAAATTGTGAAGTCACTGACAATATCTAAATATCCACCCAAAGGAGTAGGGTTTGTAAGTCTGGCCATTGTTCCATCTAAGCCATCACAAAACCTATTTAAAAGTAAGAGCACTAATGCAGCAAAATAAAATTGAAAGAAAATTAAAATAATCATAAAAAAACCTAATATGAAACCTAATATTGTCATTTGATTCGGGCTCATAAAATTTAAAAAAATCTTTGATAAAATTATTAATGGTTTTTGTGTAATCTTTTGAAGTTCTCGATCAAACATCTGTGTTTGTGTAAAAACAGTATTATACTTATATAAAATCATGATCCAAGATATACCTCTTACAATTGCTTTTTTAGCTGGAGTATTTAGTTTTTTATCTCCTTGTGTTTTGCCAATCGTGCCTGGTTTTATGTCTTACATAGTCGGTAAGTCTTTTTCAGATATTCAGAGTTACAATAAATTTGATCAATTAAAACTATTTCCATTAGTATTACTTTTTGTCTTAGGTTTCTCTCTTGTTTTTATTGCTATGGGTGCATCAATAGATTATTTGAGTGATATTTTTTTTGACTTTAAAAAAGAGCTAAATTATTTATCTGGTATTTTAATTTTTTTACTTGGTTTTTACTTTTTGGGTATATTGAATATTCCTTTTCTTAAAACTGAAATTAAATTTAATTTTGAAAAATTTCAAAATAAACCTTTTTTTCCATTTTTAATTGGTGTTGCATTTGCATTTGGTTGGAGTCCATGCATTGGGCCAATTTTGGGTTCAGTTTTATCAATAGCAATGAATAATAGTGTGAATGGAGCTTTATTATTAAGTTTTTATTCACTTGGTTTAGCAGTGCCTTTTATAATTGTCGGTCTAATTATGGGGAAAATGATAGTTATGATCAGTAGTTTAAATAAATACATACGTTATTTTAAAATAATTACTGGTTTAATTCTTATTTTAACAGGTTTTTTAATCTTTAACGGGTCTATACAATCTTTAGGTTTTAGATTAAATGACATTCTACCATCTTTAGAAATGTTATTAATTTAATGAAAAATAAAATTTATTTCTTTGCACTAATATTTTTAATTTTATTTATGTGGGTTTTATATTTTTTAAATAAAGATTTTTTTCAATTAGAAAATTTTTTCTTAAACGTAGAAATTATAAATGAATTTATAAAAAAAAACTTCCTCATATCTATTTTGTTATACATATTAAGCTATTACATTTTGGTTATTTGTAACTTTCCTTTTGTTTCACTATTATCAATGATAGGTGGCTTTTTATTTGGAACATGGGTAGGTGGTTCTGCTATATTAATTGCAGGGACTTTAGGTGCATTCTCTATTTTTATTATTGCCAAAAAATTTTTTTTTCAATTTATAAATGATAAAATTTTAAAAAACTTTCCAAATTTTAAAAATTATTTCATAAATAACGATATAGAACTAATGTTATTAATAAGGTTAGTTCCTTTAGTGCCTTACTCTATGCAAAATTTAGTATTAGCTGGTCTAGGTGCGCGCAATAAGAAATTTTTTTATACGTCTTTAATAGGCATGTCCCCTTGGGCTTTTATTTTTGCTAGCCTTGGTCAAAGTTTAGATGACATATTTGTAAACAACCAAAAAATTTCCATTCAATTTTTTTTAAAACCTGAATACTTAGTGCCAATATGTATATCTGTTTTTTTATTGATAGTTATTATGAATTATAAAAAAAAGATTAAAAATTAAGAGTTATTTTTATTTAGAGTCATATAAGTTGTCACGTAAAATAAGACATAAATTAAGTATTTATAAAAATTTTTATCTAAATAATAATTTAAAGACAAGTAAGTTATTAAAAAAGGAGTGAAGCAAAATGGTAACATCAATAAACTTGCTAAATTATTTCTTGTCTTCAAACTTCCGTTGATTCTTTTAAAAACAAGGTGGTGTAAATGTTTAAGGTCTGGTTTCAATGGTGAATATTTGTTAAATAATTTTCTGAGAATTGAAAATATCATTTCTGTAATCGGATATGCTAATATTACCATTGCCAACAAAGTGGGTAATTGACTATTTCTCTCAAATAGAAAAATTATCAAAGCACCTGAAAATAAAGCGTAGATATAAGATCCACTATCGCCAAGAAATATCTTACCGAAAGGAAAGTTAAAAGAAAAAATAATAATTGAAATAATAAAAATGGATAGGGTAATATTTACTAGTACATCATCGTTATAAAAATGCCCAATATAAATTACACTCAATAATATTGAAAAAAAATTAAATGAACTCAATCCATTTAAACCATCGATAAAGTTGAAACCATTCATCAATAACATTAAACTTAGAATAAACAATATAGCTTTTATAAAACTTTGATCATTTGCAAAATTTAACAAAGTAATATTTATATCAGGTAATTTAGTGAAACTGATAAATATTAATGAACCTAAGAATAAAACTAATAATCTAAATACAGGACTTAAAGATTGTTTCAAGTCCTCGTAGAATGAAAAAATAAAAATAATCAAACTTCCAATAGATAATGGCAGGATTAATGATAAATAATTTACATCAATAAATATATGAATAATAAAAAAAGATGACATGAATAAAAGACCACCGACTCTTGGTACTTCACCGTTATGAATTTTTTGTAAAGCAGAATAATTTGACTCTATGCCCTTTTTTCTTAGATAACTTATAAAAAGAAAAATAGCCAATTGAATAAACAATGAAGACAAGAAGATTATCAATATTTTATTATGATCAATCATATTCTTTCACATATTTTTAAATGTTAGAGTGATTTAAAGAATTAATCTATTAATTTATATATAGTAACTTCTTATTTTTCTTAATGAATTTACCAATATAAATCGGTTTGATGTACAATTGATCCAAGAACAATTTTTCAAATCTATCACGATTTTGTTGTTTTATTACTATTAACATAGGTCCATTAGTCTGAGGGTCATAAAGAATATTTTTTAATGGGTGATCATTTGCTACATCTACATATCTCTCAGTAGATTTAAGATTATTAATAAAACCTGTACTTTTGTAATTATTTAGTAAATTGAGATCAGAATTAATTAACAAATCACTGTTTAATACTAATTTAGAGGAAAGTTCAGATGATAAACAAATATCAATTAGATGAGAGGCTAATCCGTACCCACTAATATCAGTCATAGTTTGAGAACTACAACTTCTAGCAAGTGAAACTGAGGAGCGATTGCCTCTTTTGAGATACTTAATTAGTTTTGCAAAGTCTTCACTTGATATCAAATTAGAGTTACTAAAATAAGCAGCCAATAAATAACCAGTTCCAAGTGGCTTAGATAAATAGATTAAGTCACCTTCTTTGGCTGAGCTTTTAGATGAGACAATATCTATTTTACCATTCATATTTATTGTGATACCGGGCTCATTTGATTGGTAACTATGACCTGAGGAAATTTTGCATTTATCATTATCTGCCTCAGATTGAATTCCTTGCATGAAAAAATCTAAATAAAAGTTTTCAATAAAATTTTGAGAGAATGGAACACCTACTGAGACACTTAAAGAGTTTACATTTCCCCCTGAAGCTAAAATGTCATTTTGAGAGTGTAAATAACTAATTTTACCAAAGTCAAATGGGTTGAAAGATGAAAAAAGTTTAATGTGATCTATTGATTGAAGAGTTTTAAGAGAATTGTGATGGATGACCGAAGAGTCAGATAAGTTATGATTATTTGTATTATTTTTTAAATAATTAAGTAAGTTTTTTTTTGAAACTTTTGACCCACAACCCTGACAATACATTTTATTTTCCTCTTCATGATCTAGTTTTAAATATTTATCACTCATACTTGGGTTGTTGTTAAGTTTAAATTTCTCAATAAAATTTTTATCTATAAATAATTTAAGCTTCCAACACCACTTAGCGTGAAAGGAGAGAAAAAAATAATTTAATAAGGCATAATTTTCATAGGTACCGATCAGATATAACCAATTTTTTTGCGGTTTAAATTTTATCAACTTTTTTTTCATTAATATCAAGAAAATATTTTCTTTTAATATTTCACCTTGACGTACAGCCATAACTCCTGATTTAGGTCTGTTTATATTAATGATATTGCATGCATCACCTGTAACAAAAATATTATTATGATTAATCGATAATAAATTTTCATCAACTTTGATAAATCCTTTTTTATCTCTCTCGAGATCGCTCTCTATTAGCCAATCTTCAATTTTAGCTCCAGTTGAAAGAAGATTTAAATTACTTTCAATAACTCTACCATCTTTAAGGGTGACTTTATTTTCTGATATTGAAATAACTTTGCCAAGAATTTCCTTTATACCTAAATCTGCAGAGATTGTTTTTAATCTTTTTCTTGTTTTTGAATTTAAATTTTTTTCAGATAAAATTCTATTTCCTATGATTATTAGCTCTAAATTATTTTCATAACGTCTTTTCAAACTAAATGCTAATTCATATGAAGCAACCCCTCCACCGATAATAATTATTTTTCTTTTTTCATTTAAATTTATAATTTTATCAATTTCATCTAATTTTTTAATAAATAAACTAATTGGTTTTACATGAAAACAATTTGATTGATTTTCAATTTTTAGATCTCTTGTATTTGAAACTGATCCTGTATTGATTGACAGATAGTCAAAATATACCGGAGGATAATTTTGTAACTCTAATTTTTGAAAATTTGTCTCCAGTTTTACTACTTTATCTTTTATGAATGTAGCATTCGCGTTAAAACAAAGTCTTTGGAGATCAATGCATATTTCATCCTTATTAAATTCTTCATGAATATATCCTGGTGTCATCCCTGAATACACAGCTTCAAAATTATCACTAATTAAAATTGTATGAAGTCCTTTAATTTTTATCATGCTCAATTTTTTTAAAACTTGAACATTTGAGTGCCCTCCACCTACCAAAACTAATTGCTTTGTAAAACTGTCAAACAATTAAAATAACCAATCTTTTAAATAAGTATTATAGGTCAGTAGTAAAATAAAAATTGTTAATTTTTTTTTATCTCGCATTAATGAATATCATTTAATTTTGTTAAAATTTCAATATTTTTCAATAATTTTAATATTTTAAGCTTGAAACAAAAAATATATTAACCATTTACTTAATATGGTTAGCACTCTATAAAGGTGAGTGCTAAATACTAATGTTAAATATAGAGGTAAAAAAATGAATTTAAAACCCTTACACGATAGAGTCTTGGTCGAAAGAGTAGAGCAAGAAGATCGAACAAAAGGCGGTATAATTATTCCTGATACTGCTCAAGAGAAACCTATGGAGGGTAAAGTTGTTTCTGTAGGTGGTGGTGCTAGAAATGAAAATGGCCAAGTTGTTGCTTTAGACGTTAAAAAAGGCGATCGAATTTTATTTGGCAAATGGTCTGGTACAGAAGTTAAAATTGATGGTAAAGAACTCTTAATTATGAAGGAGTCAGACATCATGGGAATTATCGAAAAATAATTGAAAGGTATTTATAAATGTCAGCAAAATTAATTCAATTTGGCACAGACGCTAGAGCAAAGATGTTAAAAGGTATAAACATTCTAGCTGATGCCGTTAAGGTAACACTAGGACCTAAGGGTAGAAATGTAGTGATTGACAAATCTTTTGGTTCACCAAGAACAACAAAAGATGGTGTTACTGTTGCAAAAGAAATCGAGCTAGCCGATAAGTTTGAAAATATGGGCGCTCAAATGATAAAAGAAGTTGCAAACAAAACAAATGACTCTGCTGGAGATGGTACAACAACATCTACTGTACTGTGTCAAGCATTAGCGACTGAAGGTATGAAAGCAGTAGCTGCAGGTCTGAACCCAATGGATTTAAAAAGAGGAATGGATGCAGCAACAGATGCAATTATTTCAGAATTACAAAAAAATTCAAAAATTGTTAAATCTGATAAAGAAGTTCAGCAAGTTGGAACTATTGCCTCAAATGGTGATGGTGAAGTTGGAGGAATGATATCCGAAGCTATGCAAAAAGTTGGTAAAGAAGGAGTTATTACAGTTGAGGAGGCAAAGAGCTTAGATACAGAATTAGATGTCGTTGAAGGAATGATGTTTGATAGAGGTTATTTAAGCCCTTACTTTGTAACCAATGCAGATAAGATGAAAGCTGAAATGGAAGACTGTTTAATTCTTTTACACGAAAAAAAATTAGCTAGCTTACAACCTATGCTACCTCTTTTAGAGTCAGTGGTTCAATCTACAAAACCTTTATTAATTATATCTGAAGACGTAGAGGGTGAGGCATTGGCAACACTTGTTGTTAATAAATTAAGAGGTGGATTAAAAATAGCTGCTGTTAAGGCGCCAGGGTTTGGTGATAGAAGGAAGGCAATGCTTGAAGATATTGCTATTCTTACAGGCGGACAGGTAATTAGCGAGGATTTAGGTATCAAACTTGAGTCCGTTACGATGGATATGTTGGGTAAAGCTAAGAGAGTAGTTGTTGATAAAGAAAACTCTACAATCGTTGGTGGAGCAGGCAAGAAAAAAGACATTGAAGCACGTTGTGATCAAATCAGAAAACAAATTGAAGAGACAACCTCTGACTATGATAAAGAGAAGCTTCAGGAGAGACTTGCTAAATTAGCCGGCGGAGTAGCTGTAATTAAAGTTGGTGGCGCCTCTGAAGTTGAAGTTAAAGAGAAAAAAGACAGAGTCGAAGACGCGATGCACGCAACAAGAGCTGCTGTAGAAGAAGGAATTCTACCTGGAGGTGGAACTGCTCTTCTTTACGCTACAACTGTTCTTAAAAATTTAAAAGTTGATAATGACGATCAAAGGTATGGTGTTGATATTGTTAAAAGAGCTTTATCTGCTCCTCTAAAACAGATAGTAGAAAACTCAGGACACGATGGTGCTGTTATTGCTGGCAAAATAATTGAAAGCAAAGACAACTCATATGGTTTTGATGCTCAATCTGGCAAGTTTTGCGACTTAGTTAAAGCAGGTATCGTTGATCCCACTAAAGTTGTCAGAACAGCTTTAATTGATGCTGTTTCCGTTGCAGCATTGTTGACAACAACCGAGGCAATGATAACAGACAAGCCCGAAGACAAATCATCTAGTCCAGCCATGCCTGATATGGGCGGCATGGGTGGAATGGGTGGCGGTATGCCAGGCATGATGTAATCAAATAGTAATATTTAAAAAAAAAGCCGCTTATATGCGGCTTTTTTTTTGTTATATTTATAATAAAGTTTAATTCAATGTATTTGCTAAATAATTTTATAGATCAAATAAAAAACGTTTTTGAAGATGGTGTATTTGGAGTCAGCCTTTATGATTTTGGTATAATTTTTATAGCTTTAATTTTTGCTTTATTAGTAAGAGGTATATTTGCTAAGTTAGTCGTTTTAAAAGTAAAAAAAATTGTTAAAAAAACATCTAATAATATTGATGACAAACTATTTGATGCTCTAATACCTCCATTTAAACTTTTACCAATTGTAATAGCATTCTTAACAATTACTCTATATTTTGATGTTCAAACGACTCTTGGAATTTATCTTCAAAAGATTAATAATACTCTTTCTACAATCTTTGTTTTTTGGTTGATGCACCAAATCTTAGTCCCATTATCAAATTTTTTTCACAGATTAGAGACAGTCTTTACCAAAGCTTTAGTCTTATGGATTATACGCTCTTTAAAGTATTTAATTATTTTTCTTGGAATTGTCGCTGTTCTCGAAGTTTGGGGTATAAAAATTGGTCCAGTAATAGCCGGCTTAGGTTTATTTGGAGTAGCTGTTGCTCTTGGAGCACAAGATCTTTTTAAAAATTTAATTTCAGGAATTATGATTTTGCTAGAAAAGCGTTTCCATATTGGTGATGTTATTAATGTACCTGGACATACCGAGGGAACAGTGGAGCACATAGGTTTCAGATCAACGTTGATAAGAAAATTTGACTCTACACCAATCACTATCCCAAATTATATTTTTGCTGAGGCACCAATTTTAAATTATACAAATAGAGAATTCAGAAGAATTAATTGGATTATTGGACTGGAGTACAATTCAACTATAGAGCAAATTAGAGTCTTAACTAATTATATTTCTGAATATATTAAGAATAGTAATAATTTTACCGTCAACGAAAGCTACAAGTTGTTTGTTAGACTTGATAAATTTAACGACAGTTCTATTGATATTCTTGTATATTGTTTTACTTCTACAAATGATTGGGATAAATATTTACAAATTAAAGAGGATTTAGCTGTGACCATAAAAGAAAAAATTGAAGAATTAAAGCTAAATTTTGCTTTCCCAAGTCAGTCAATTTATATAGAAAAAAATTAATAGCCAAGTTTAATGTTCAAATTTGATAAATACAAAATTTGCGTAATTGGATTAGGCTATGTTGGACTTCCTCTAGCTTTAGAATTTAGTAAGAAGTTCGAAGTAGTAGGATTTGATTTAAGTAAAAGTAGAGTAAATTCCCTTAATAAAAATATCGATGATAACTTTGAAACAAATTCCAAATTGATTAATAAAAATATTATTTTTACGAGTGATGACAAAAAAATAACTAATTGCAATATTTATATAATAGCTGTTCCAACTCCGATAGATAAAAAAAATAATCCTGACATTTCGTCTTTGAAGAAAGCATCAAAATTTGTCGGTAAATTAATAAAAAAAAAAGATATTGTAGTAATAGAGTCTACTGTATACCCAGGTTGTACAAGAAAAGATTGTGTTCCATTGATCGCTGCTATTTCTAATTTAATTCCAAATAAGGATTTTTATTTTGGATACAGTCCTGAAAGAATAAATCCTGGAGATAAAATACACACACTTACAAAAATTAAAAAAGTTATAAGTGCTTCAGATAAAAAAACTCTAAAAAAACTTAATTATTTATATGGTAGTATCATTAAAGCAGGTCTTCATTTGGCTCCAAGTATTGAAATAGCCGAGGCAGCTAAGGTTATCGAAAATACACAAAGAGATTTGAATATCGCTTTTATGAATGAATTATCTATGATTTTTGACAAGTTAAATATTCCAACTAAAGATGTTCTTGAGGCTTCCTCAACAAAATGGAACTTTCTAAATTTTAAACCTGGATTAGTTGGTGGTCATTGTATAGGAGTCGATCCTTATTATTTATCTCACATTTCTAAGTTAAATGGTTATCAACCTAATTATTTAATTTCAGGAAGACGTGTAAACGATCAAATGGCGAAGAATATGTCAAAAAAAATTATTAAGTTAGCAAAAAAAAATAAGATTTCCTCAAACTGCAACATTTTGATTTTAGGACTTACCTTTAAAGAAAATGTAAGTGATATTAGAAATTCTAAGGTATTCGATATTATAAATATTTTAAAAAAGAATTTTAAAAATTTAAGAGCTTACGACCCTTTTGTAAATAAGACAGATTTGGAGTCTAAATATCAAGATTTATTACTTAAGCAAAAACCAAAAAATTTAATAAATTTTGATATCATTGTATTTGCCGTGGCACATAAAGTTTTTTTTAAGCTGTATCAAAACAAATTGAATAAATTCAATTCTCGTAAAAAGATTTTAGTAGATCTAACACTAAAACTAGATAGAAAAATTGTAGATATAAGTTTTTAGAAATTTTAATTTCTTAAATCCATTGTATTATAAATAATTATTAATGAGATTAAGATTTCTGATTTAAAAATTAATGGATATAATTATTCAAGCAAGATTGTCATCTAAAAGACTTCCCAAAAAAGTATTATTAAAAGTTAATGATAAGCCACTTTTAAAATATCTAATTGAAAGATTAAACAGATCTAAATATAAGAATAGAATTATTGTAGCAACGACCTTAAATAAATTAGATAACAGCATAGAAAAATTTTGTAAAAATGAAAAAGTTAGTTGTTTTAGAGGCAATCTTACGAATGTCACTAAAAGATACTCTAACTTAATTAAAGAATATAATTTAAAGTCATTTGTAAGAATTTGTGCTGATAGTCCTTTAATTGATCCAAAAATAATTGATAAAGCAATAGAGCTATTTAAAAATAAGAACGATTATGATCTCGTGACTAATAAGTTTCCAAGATCATATCCAGTTGGTCAAACTGTTGAAGTGATTAAAGCTGAAACTTATTTGGACTCATTGAGTTTAATAAAAACTGAATCTGAAAAAGAACATGTAACTTTACATATGTATAATAATGCAAATAAATTTAAAATAAAAAATTTCAAAAATAAATTTAATATGTCTAAAAAAATTCTCTCAATAGATAATAAAGTACATTTTAATAGATTTAAAAAATATATTAAAACAAATGAGGGCTCATATAAAAATCACTCAATGAATGAAATATTAAAAATATATAAATGAAAAAATTAAAAATTTTAAGAGTGGGTATTATTGGCTTGGGCGTAGGAGCTTATCATTTAGAAAATTATATGAAAAATATCAATTGTGAAGTTCATTCAGTTTGTGATTTTGATAAAAAAAAATTAATACATTATAAAAAAAAATATAGAAATATAAGTTTTTATGAAAATGTTGAAGATATATTCAACAATAAAAAACTTGATATTATTTCAATAGCTAGTTTTGATAATTTTCATTATGAACAAATAGTTCGATCTATAAAAAATAATATTAATATCTTTATAGAAAAGCCTCTTTGTTTAAAGAGAAAAGAACTATTAAGTATAATTAAACTATTCAGAAAAAATTCTCACATAGTTATGTCATCTAATATGGTTTTGAGATGCAATCCAAGATTTGAATATCTAAGAAAATTATATAAATCTAAAAAATTTCAAGATTTGTATTTTATTGAGGGAGATTATTATTGGGGAAGACCCTTCAAATTATCTCAGTGGAGAGCTAAGATTGATAATTATTCAATTATTTTAGGTGCTGCTATTCATTTAATTGATTTGATAATTTGGATAATTGGACAAAGACCTACTCACATTGAGGCTATTGGTAATAGAATAGGATATCAAAGCAAAATGATAAAATCGAATTTGTTTTCTTCAATTAATTTAATCTTCAAAAGTAATTTAATTGTAAATATTAAATCTCATGGGTTAACACCACACCCCCATTTCCATAGTCTGAAGTTTTACTCAAAAAATAAAACTTTCATTCACCAATTTAATGAGGCATTTATGATAAATAAATCAAATATGAAAAAAATTCATAAAATAAACAAACCATATCCATTCAAAAAAAACAGATCTAAAATCTTAGATTCTTTTGTAAACAAAGTTTTAAGAAAAAAAATATCTGAAGATTATGTTGCTTTTGATGAAATTATTGATGTTATGAGTATTTGCCTCACAGCAATTGAATCCGAAAAAAGTGGTAAAAGATTAAAAATTAAATATTACTAATTCCATTCAAGATATATAAATATATATTCAATTAAAATTAAATGTCTAAAAAAATTTGTATTGTAGGTGGAGCAGGGTTTATTGGCCATAATTTAGCTATTAAATTATCTAATAAAGGTTATGAAATACTTATTATTGATAGTTTAGCTGTCAATAATTATCATAGTATTGAAAAAAATCTGGATAATATTCCAAATCCTAAACTATCTAAATATATTTTAGATGAAAGAATGTATTTACTTAAAAAAGACTCTAATATTAATTTACTTTTACATGATGCTAGAGACTACCACCTATTGTGTAAATCTATTTCAGACTTCAATCCAAATGTATTAATACAATTAGCAGCTGTTTCCCATGCTAATAGATCAAATAAAGATCCTTTTTCGACTTTTGATAATAGTTTAAGAACCTTAGAAAATGCCCTAGATGCTTGCAAAAAGACAATTGATCATTTTATTTTTTTTTCATCTAGCATGGTTTATGGAAACTTTGAAACTAATTCTGTTAATGAAAATTCAAATTGTAATCCTATAGGAATTTATGGTGCCCTCAAATTAGCAGGAGAAATATTAGTAAAATCTTACGGGAATGTTTTTGATTTACCCTATACCATAGTCAGACCCTCAGCTTTATATGGCGAAAGATGTGTGAGTAGAAGAGTAGGTCAAATATTTATTGAAAATGCATTAACAAATAAACCAATCACCATTAAAGGAAATGGTTCAGAAGAACTAGATTTTACATATATAGATGATTTGACTAATGGTATTGCTCTAATTATCGAAAATGAAAAATCTAAAAATGAAATTTTTAATTTAACGTATGGTAAGTCTAATTCAGTAAAAAATTTAGTAAATATACTTAAAGATAACTTTGAAAATATAAAAATATCATATGAAGATGAAGAGCCATTTACTCCTAAAAGGGGCACTTTAGACATCTCAAAAGCGAGAGATATTTTAGGATACAAACCTCAAAATTCAATAGAACTGGCTTACCCTAAATATATTAATTGGTATAAAAATTTATGGGAAAATTATAATTCACATAATTATTAATGATTGTAAAGATTTTTAAAACTTATCAGTTAAGTAAAAAAAATATAAATCAAATTTGTAAACTTAAAAATACTCACTGGAATTATGGGGTAAAATCTCAATTAAACTTTTTTAAAAAAAATTATAATTCGCAAGATAATCACATTTGTATCATTAATAAAAATGAAATTATTGCCTATAATTGTTTAAGAATAAGAAAATATATTACTAATAAAAATTATGATTATTATTTATTTGATGCATTAATTGTTTCAAAAAGGTTTAGAGGGAATAATTTAAGTAGCTTATTGATGATATACAATAACTTTATAATTAAAAAATCTAAATTATGTTCTATACTTGTATGTAATCAGTCTTTAGTAAAATTTTATAAAAAGTTTAATTGGATTTTAATTAATAGAAAAAAAATTAAGAACAAAAGTTTTTTTCCTGAAAAAAAATTAATGATCTTTAATAAAAATGCAATTAAAAATTTCAATAAATTTTACTCAAACAAAGAAATATTTTTTGAAACTACATGAAAATTTTTAATCATAATTTAAAAAATAAAGTTTTGATTATTGCAGAAATAGGCAATAATCATGAAGGCAATTTTAGTCTTGCAAAAAAAATGATTAAAAAGGCATCTGAAGCTGGTGTAGATGCTGTAAAGTTCCAATCTTTTGCAATAGATCATTTTGTATCTAAGTCTATTGATCCTAAAAGATATAAGCTTCTGAATAAATTTAAATTAGATATTGTTCAATTTCAGGAGTTAAAAATATACGCAAATAAGTTAGGTTTGATATTTATATCAACGCCTCTAGATCTAATTTCTGCAAAAAAACTTAAAACTATTGTTAATGCCTACAAAGTTGCATCAGGCGACATTAATTTTTTTCCTATGTTAGACATATTATGTAAATCAAATAAGCCTGTTCTTGTATCAACAGGTGTATCAAGTTTTATTGAGATAAAAAAAACTATAAACTACATAAAGCAGCAAAGAAGTCTTAATAAAGTTGTTCTGTTGCATTGTGTCTCTTCTTATCCATGTAGTATTGAAAATGCTAATTTAAATAATATTAATTTTTTAAAAAAATTAACTAAATTCGTTGGGTATTCTGACCATACCATTGGAAAAGAGGCCTCTTTGTGTGCAGTCGCTATGGGCGCAAGAGTAATTGAGAAGCATTTTACTATGGATCATAATTATTCTAACTTTAGAGATCATAGGATTTCAGCCAATCCAAAACAATTGACAGATTTAGTCAAAAGTATCAGAAAATATGAAAAAATCTTAGGTAATAAGAACTTTTCTTTTTTATCTAAACATGAGTCAATATCCATTAAACGATCCATTTCCTACAGGAAAAATTTAAAGAAAGGAACAGTTTTGAGAAAACAACATCTTTATTGGATCAGGCCTGGAGGAGGTTTGAGCCCAGGTAAAGAGTTAGAAATAATTGGTAAAAAACTTAAATGTAATGTAAATGGCGGAACACAGATAAAAAAGTTACATTTATCTAATAATTAAGATCTAATACTAACATGTGTGGAATTGCCGGTTGTATAGTAAATAAACCACTGGACAGATCCACTTTAGAAAAAACACTATTAATTATGAAAAATAGAGGGCCTGATTTTTCAAATTATTTAGAGTTTAATTTTGCAAATAACTACGTATATTTGCTTCATTCTAGATTGAGTATTATTGATCTTGACCATAGATCAAACCAGCCTTTCAAAATTGCTAATTACAGTATTATCTTTAATGGTGAAATTTATAATTATGTTGAATTAAAAACAATTTTAAAAAACAAAGGCTACAAATTTAAAACTTCATCAGATACAGAAGTTTTACTTCAGGCTTATATAGAATTTGGAGATGAAGTTGAAAAATATCTTGAGGGAATGTGGGCGTTTGCTATTTGGGATAATGAGCACAAACAGCTTTACCTATCTAGAGATAGATTTGGAGAAAAACCTCTTTATTACAAAAAATCAAATAATGAATTTTATTTTGCCTCTGAAATAAAGTTCATTAACAGTTTAAGTAAAAATAAATCAAATTTTAATTATAATACAATTAAAAGATATTTAGTTTATGGTTATAGATCTATTTATAAAAATCATGATACTTATTATGAAGATATAAATTATTTAGAAAGTAGTCACTCAATGAAAGTTGGTGATGACTTAAAACTTTCTGTTCAAAGATATTGGAAACTAAAAAATAGTCATATCGATGTTAGCTATGAGGAGGCTGTGGAAGGGTCAAAATATTATTTGCTTAGGAGCCTAGAAAAAAGATTAAGGGCAGATGTTCCTTTAGCTTTTAATTTATCAGGAGGAATTGACTCATCAACACTTGTGACTTTATCAAAAAAATATTTTGATATAAAAATTAATAGTTATTCAATTATCGATGATGATCCAAGATATAATGAAAGTAAGAATATTAATAAAACAATAAGTTTGGTTGACTCAAACCACACAAATATTTCTTTGAAAAATAAATTTAGTTATGAAAAATTGAAAAAATTAGTCCATTATCATGATCAACCTTTATGCACCATTAATTTTTTTGCACATGCACTTCTTCAAGAAAAAATTCATGATGATGGGTTCAAGGTATCAATTTCTGGAACTGGAGCAGATGAAATATTTTCAGGATATTATGACCATCATTTATATTTTTTATATTCTATAAAAGAAAACAGTAAATATTCTCATTATCTAAACTCTTGGGAAAAAAATGTAAAAAAAATAATTAATAATCCTCTATTAAAAGACCCTCAGATTTTTGAAAAAAAAGGAGATCTGTATAGGGATTATTTATATGAGGACGCTCCATTTCTATTATCAATGCTAAAAGATAGAAATTACAGAGAGGAATTTACAGATATTATTTATAATAAATCATCAATTTTAAGAAATAGAATGATGAATGAACTTTTCAATGAAGTAGTGCCTATACTGATGGAAAACGAGGATCTTAATTCAATGTTTAGCTCTGTTGAAAATAGAAGCCCTTTCCTAGATACAGACTTATTAAATTATGTTAATTCTGTCCCGCAAGAATTTCTAATGCATGACGGTTTTGCTAAAATTATTCTTAGAGACGTAACAAAAGGATTACTTGATGACGATGTTAGACTAGATAGAAACAAAAGAGGTTTTAATGCCTCAATAGAGTCTTTCTTAGACATGAAAAATCCCAATACAAGAGACCATCTTTTAGAGGAAAGTCCAATCTTTGATATTATTAATAAAAATAAATTTTCAGAATATATAAATTCAACAGATTTTTATTTAAATAAAAACAAGAAGTTTTTATTTTATTTTTTAAATATAAAAATTTTTTTGGAAAATAAATTATGAATTATTGTAAAAATTGTGTTTTACCAGATACTAGACCAAATCTATATTTAGATGAAAAGGGTGTATGTAATGCATGTAATGAAAGCTTAAATAAAAAAAAAATAAATTGGAAAGAAAGAAGATCTTTATTAATTGATATTATTTCAAAAGCAAAAAAAAAAAGTAAAGGATACGATTGTTTAATTCCTGTAAGTGGAGGAAAAGATAGCACTTGGCAATTAATAAATATTTTGAATTTAGGTTTAAATCCTTTAGCTGTAACTTGGAAAACGCCTGCAAGAACTGAATTAGGTCAAAAAAATCTTGATAATTTAATTAATCTCGGTGTAGATCACATTGATTACCAAATAAATCCCAAAATAGAAGCTAAGTTTATGTTAGAAACTTTTAAAAAGCATGGCTCTACTGCTATACCTATGCATTTGGCTATCTTTAATATTCCTTTAAAAATAGCATTAAAATTTTCAATACCATTAATAATTTGGGGAGAAAATTCTGCCCAAGAGTATGGTGGTGATGAAAAATCAATCAACAATTTTATTTTAAATAAAAACTGGTTTAAAAAATATGGTGTAACTAACGGAACAACTGCTAAAAATTGGATATCAAAAGATATTACCCAAAAAAAATTAACCCCTTATTTAAATAGTGATTGGAAACTTATTGATCAAAATAATGTCTTGTCAATTTTTTTGGGTCATTTTTTAAAATGGGACACTGAAAATTCATATAATGTAGCAAAAAAAAATGGTTTTAAATCTCGAAGTAGGGGCCCAAAAATTGGATATTATAATTTTTCTGACATTGATTGTGATTTTATATCAATTCATCATTGGATGAAGTGGTATAAATTTGGTTTCACAAGATTAATGGATAATTTATCTGTCGAAATAAGAAATAATAGAATAACAAGGGGTAAGGCTTTAAACATAATAAAAAAATCAAATAACAAACCACCACAAAGTGATATTGGTAAGTTTTGCAAATTTGTTAAAATTGACAAAAAAAAATTTTTTGAGATAGCTGAGAAACATAGAAATAAAAATATTTGGAATAAAAAAAATGGTGTGTGGAGACTTAATAAATATATAAGTTAGATAAATGAACAATATTTATAAAAAAAATAAAAGAATGTTTAAGGTAGGTATAAATAAAGATATTGAAATTAATGATATTGGTTCTTTAAAATTAAATGATAATGATTTAATCACTTTGGTTTCAAGCGATGGAATGAAACACGAGGTATGCAAAAAAAATTTTGGCTATTACCTTACTCAATCTATTAACAATAGAGTTATTAAAAATGGTTACAAAGTTGCTTTAATTAAAAATGAAAAAAATCTTTTTTTTATTATGTTGGTGGAGACTAATAAGATTAATCTATTCTATGAATATCTAGAAAAAGAGAAAAACTCTCTAGTTTGCTGGTTACCCTCTGACAAAATGATTTTACCTAATAATAATGAATTATAAACTATATAAAGAAGTATCTAATGTGGTCTCTAAAAGTATCCATATAGTTGGAGCAACAAGAAGCGGCACTACTATTTTTGAAAAATTGATTTCATCACTTAAAAATGTTGAATGTTTTGATGAACCCGCAATGTTAAGAGTTTTAATGCCTCTTATAAATAATTTATCTGAAGAAGAGTTTAAGATTTTATTCGAAGGGTATCTTTTTGAGGAAAGGCTCATGTACTCTCTGCCTGGAAGAAACTTAAATCTTAACAAGCATGATATGACTTCAATTTATAATTCAAAACCACTCAAAGAAATTAATTTAAGGTTAAATAAATCATATAGAAGAATGGAAATTTTTCCAAGAGCTTTGAAGTGTAGTATTGCATTTAAACAAGTTGAAATTGGAGATTATTTAAAACCGCTTTCTAAGTGCTATCCTAAAATGAGATCCATTCTTCTTATAAGAAGCCCTATTGGTGTTATTAATTCAATTAATCAAAAAGAGTGGTTTGGTAATAAACAATTATTTGGAAATTCAGGTAAGTGGTTTTTTAAGAAAGGAGTTAACTGGAATTTGCCTGATTGGTTAAAAAAAGAGGACATTAAAAAATTTATAAATTATAACCAGTCTAATAGAGCACTAATGTATTATAAAAGTGAATATAAAAATTTTCTTAGTTGTTTGAAGTCAAAAAATTATAAACCGATAATTATAGATTATGATGATTTTACTAAAAATCCTGATTTTATTTTTAAGAAAACTGTTAAAAATATTGGCGAAAATTATGGGAAATTAACTCGTAAAATTTTAAAAACAATAAAACCAAACTCATCTGTAAAAAAACCACCTAAGATTTTAGACAAGAAATTATTTGATGAATGCTTTAAACTTTACACTAAATGCTATTATTTTAATAAATAATTAATGCATAATATTAAAAAAAAAATTTTAATTCCTATTGAAATTATAACTAGAGATCTTGACTCAAGACTTTTAATTGCTCTTAGATTGCTACAGAAAAGTCGAAGTTGGGAGATAATATTTGGGAATGGGCAAAATGTTGGAGATTATTGGAGAAATAAGACTGATAAAGAACCGTTTATTTTTCTATCCAAAGGAACAAGTTATTCTAAGCTATATTATATTCAATTAATTAAAAAAGGCGGTTTCTATTTTTTACTAGATGAGGAAGGGGCAATTTTTTCAAATTATGTAATCAAATTTTGGCCTAGAGGTGGAAGAGAAAATGATTTGATTAAATACATGTCAAAAATTTTTTTCTGGGGCAACGACACAAAAGAACAATATAAAAAAAGGCATAGCTCATTCTTATCTGATTCACAAATTGAAATTACTGGTAATCCAAGATTTGATTTGTGTAAAAAAGAATATGAACCATATTATTCTTCAAGAAAAAAAAATTCTTATAAAGACAAAACTTTTATAATGATAGACACTGCTTTTGGAACATATAATAACATAGTTGATATAAACTTACAAAATGAACATTGGAAAAACCTTAAATATGAAAAGAATCGAGGTGAGGTTAATAGACATGAATGGTTTGAAAAAACTAAACCACTATATGAATATCAAAAAAAACTTTTTTATGAGTTTATTGATGGGATTAAATTTTTATGCGAGTCCTTGCCTAACGTAGATTTTTTGCTAAGACCTCACCCTATTGAAAAAAAAGAAACATATGAGACTTATTTTAAAGATTTAGATAATATTAGCATTTCAAATGAGGGAGCAGCTGTAGAAAAATTTCGCTATACAAAAGTTCTCATACATAACGGCTGTTCCACAGCAGTTGAGGCTTCTTTTAGTGGTATTACTTCAATTTGCTATCTTCCTATTTACAATGAGGATTTGGTACAAGTTCTACCAAGAGATATTAGTATTGTTTCAAATAATAAAGATGACTTGCTATTAAAAATAAAAAATATACTAAGTGAAAATAATGACACTAGTCATCTAAATTCGGTAAAGGATATTCTTCAAGATCAAATTGATAATCTAAATTATGACTCATCAATTAAAATTGCAAATATAATAAATGAATTTGATTACAGTAAAAAAGTTAAAATAGACTATGATTTTACCATAAGGTCTTTGCTCCACATAATTCTACCGAAATTTTTAATAAAAAATCTTCAAAAATGTAAATCATTATTATCAAATCTTTTTAAAAATGAAGATGTAGCAAATTCTTTTAAAGATAGAGATAAAATAAAATTTAATGAATTAAATATTGATGATATAAAAAAAAGAATTAAAGGCTTTCAAAACGTAGATGAAACTATACCTTTTAATATCAATGTAAAAAATTTAGATAAAAATTTATTTAAGATTTATGTTGAAACACTAAATGAATGAAAATTAACTTTAATTTGATTAAATGAAACACA
>MDTA01027511.1_pt1 | contig 20085 bp, 20 predicted proteins | sample 811151 | NCBI WGS metagenome assembly MDTA01 (sample SAMN05326648, study PRJNA326480) | marine metagenome | isolation source: seawater | place: Indian Ocean: South | collected 2010 | reverse complement strand
GTTGCTACTGTCAGCGGGATCAGGTGACTGAATGGCCTACGCGCGTGCACTCCTGAAACTCAGCGGTGAAGCGCTGATGGGAGATCAGGGCTACGGAATTGACCCAGCCATTGTTCAGTCCATTGCTGCAGATGTCGCCAAAGTGATCGAGGGTGGCACTCAGCTGGCCATCGTTGTGGGCGGGGGCAACATCTTTCGCGGCCTCAAAGGTTCAGCGGCTGGCATGGATCGTGCTACGGCCGATTACGTCGGAATGCTGGCCACTGTCATGAACGCCATCACGCTGCAGGATGGCTTGGAACAGGCAGGTGTGCCGACCCGCGTTCAGACCGCCATCGGCATGCAGGAGGTGGCAGAGCCTTACATCCGCAGGAAAGCCATTCGCCATCTGGAAAAAGGAAGGGTTGTGGTCTTTGGGGCCGGCTGCGGCAACCCCTTCTTCACCACCGACACCACGGCGGCCCTGCGCGCTGCCGAAATCAGTGCTGATGTCGTCTTCAAAGCCACGAAAGTGGATGGGGTATACGACAAGGACCCCGAAAAACATGCTGATGCGGTGCGCTACGAGCAGTTGACGTTCCAACAGGTGCTCAGCGGAGAATTGGCGGTGATGGACAGCACGGCTATCGCCCTCTGCAAAGACAACAACATCCCAATCGTGGTCTTCAATCTGTTTGAAGCCGGCAACATTGGCCGAGCCGTCGCGGGCGAACCCATTGGTTCACGCATCAGCAATTAATCAACGTCATGTCTCATCCCGAGCTCGAATCCAGCATGCGCAAGTCGGTGGAAGCCACCCAGCGCAACTTCAACACGATCCGCACCGGTCGAGCTAACGCATCCCTATTGGATCGCATCAGCGTCGAGTACTACGGAGCTGATACACCTCTGAAATCGCTGGCGACGCTGTCGACACCAGACTCCCAGACCATCCAGATCCAGCCCTTCGACATCAGCGCCCTGGCCTCAATCGAAAAGGCCATCGCCATGAGCGAACTGGGTTTCACACCCAACAACGACGGCAAAGTGATTCGGATCAATGTGCCGCCGCTCACGGAGGAACGTCGTAAAGAGTTCTGCAAACTGGCCTCCAAATACGCCGAAGAAGGCAAGGTGGCGCTTCGCAATCTTCGCCGCGATGCGATCGACAAGATCAAAAAGAAGGAAAAAGACGGCGATTTCAGTGAAGATCAAAGCCGTGATGAACAAGATGCCGTGCAGAAAGTGCTCGACAAGTTCATCGCGGAGTTGGAGAAGCACCTCGGCGACAAGGAAGCTGACATTCTCAAGGTTTGAACGGATCTGATCAGCGGATCCGCGATGTTGTCATCGTCGGATCCGGCGCCGCCGGCGGCGCAGCAGCTGCCCATCTGGCCGCAGCCGGCCACGACATTCTTCTGCTTGAGAAGGATCATGAAACGCGGATCAAACCCTGCGGCGGTGGCATGGCTGCGTCGGTCCAGCAGTGGTTCCCGTTCTCCCTGGAGCCTGCTGTCGAGCAAGTGATCCGGAGAGTCGATTTCAGCTGGTGCCTCCGCGATCCTGTGGTGGCTGAACTGCCGGGAGATGCACCCTTCTGGATTGTGCGGCGGGAGAAGCTTGATCAGCTGTTGGCCGAACAAGCCTGCCAAGCCGGAGCCGAACGCATCGATGGTGTGGATGTCGACGATGTCATCCGCAACCAAGAGTTCTGGCAGGTCAAAGCCATCGACGGTCGGCGCTGGCGCTGCAAAGCCGTGGTGATCGCTGACGGTTCCTCTTCACCATGGCCGCAACGTCTCGGGCTTGGAGCCAAACAGGTGCAGACCGCCACCACCATGTCGGTACGACTCGAAGGGCAAGGCCATCTCGCTGATGGAACCACCCGATTTGAATTCGGCCTGGTGAAGCAGGGGTTCGCTTGGGCCTTTCCGGTGGCTGGTGGCGTGAACATCGGGGTTGGGAGCTTCATCGGACGCCAGGATGCCGACCCGGAGGCGGTGCTGGCGAAGCTCTTGCCCGATCTCGGTTTTGCCCCTGACGCGGGAATCCGCCAGCGCGGCCAGCTGCGGGTCTGGAACGGCCACCACCGCATTGATGGCAATGGAATCGTGGTGGTCGGGGATGCGGCGTCACTGTGCGATCCCTTTCTTGCCGAAGGCTTACGACCCGCCTTGATGAGCGGTTGCGAAGCGGCCCAACACCTCGACCAGTGGCTCCGCGGCAACCAGGATGATCTGCGTGGTTACAGCCAAGCCATGCGACATCGGTGGGGCGAGTCGATGGCCTGGGGTCGTCGCATCGCTCAGGTTTTTTACCGCTTTCCTGGGGTTGGCTATCAGCTGGGCATTAAACGCCCGACGGCTCCTCAGAGAATCGCCCAAATCCTTTCCGGTGAGATGGGATATGGCGACATCGCCCAGCGAGTGATTAAACGTTTATTGCTGAAACGTCGTTAAAGCTCAAGGGTGAGTTGCTGCGCATTCGGATCGTCGACCTGACGTCGCGAGCGGCGCCTGGATGTCGAAGGAAGGCCAGCACGCCTCGATCCATGGCGACGCTGAATGGCATCCGCATGACGATCGAAGCCAGCTGAACGTCGAATGGCGAAGATGCGATCCTTGGCCTCCCGGGCTGACTGAGCACAATCCACGATCGGGGGTGGCAAGGAACCACCGAGTCCCCACGGCTCATGCAAATGCACGGAGGGAACATCGGCCAATTCCGGACACCAACGCCGAATGAACACCCCATCTGGATCGTGGTCGAGCCCCTGCTTGATCGGGTTGTAAATCCTGATGGTGTTGATGGAGGTGCTGCCTGACTGCATCTGGCACTGGCTCCAGTGAATTCCCGGTTCGTAATCAACGAACTGACGGGCGAGATGCAGACCGCTGTCTCTCCAGGGAAGCCAGAGGTTGTAACTGGCGAACGACATGAGCATGGCTCGCATGCGGAAGTTGATCCAGCCATGGGCTCGCAACGCACGCATGCAGGCATCCACAAAAGGCACCCCGGTGCGCCCCTCCGCCCAGGCAGCCAGCCGTTCAGGATCCGAGGGGCGAATGCCGCGCATGAACGGATGAAAATCCTGCCATTCGATCGGTGGTTGATCTTCCAGCTTCTGAATGAAATGACAATGCCAGTGCAGACGAGATCCGAAGCTGCTCGCGCCGCGTCCGGACACCTCTCGACTGCGCTGCAACACCTCACGCATCGACAGGCACCCCCAGGTGAGATAGGCCGAAAGGCGGGAACAACCCGTGAACGCCCGGTTCGGGCTTGAGATGGAACTGCAGTAGCGCTGCACCCGACGCTCGATGAAATCCTCCAGCTCTCTCAGCCCCTGGTGCCGACCACCGGTTTGTCGATGGGGGCAAGGATCCGCCGGGAGTGCGAGTGCCGTTGCGTCCGGCAGGTCTCCGGGGGAGACCGTCGGCAGAGGTGTCAGGGAGACAGGCGATGGTGTGAGTGGCTCCCCCATCCGCGCTTCCCAGCGCTGGGCCCATCCCCTGCGGGAGCGCATCCGTCGGGTGACGCCAAACTGGGGGATCTCCCGCCAAGGGATGCCCTGCTCCTTGGCCCAGGCCGCCACACGCCGATCGCGGGCATAGGTCCAGTCGTTACCTGTCTCTTCATGGCTCCACAGGGCCTCAATGCCCAACTGGCAACGGGCACGTTCCAGCACCTCCACTGCGTCACCACAGCGCACCACCAACGGCTGACCTAGAGCAGCAAGCCCGCCACGTAGATCGATGAGTGCTTCTCTGCAAAAGGCCCACTGCCGGCCCGAAGCATCGGGTTGCCGCCAGAACTCAGGCTCCACGATGTAGAGCGGCAACACAGGACCTCTCTCCAGGGCCTGGATCAAGGGTTGGTGATCCACCCATCGCAAATCACGCTTGAACCAGACCAGCTGGAGGGTCATCGGAGACGAAGCGTTCGGCTGTTGGGGTCTCGACCCTAAACAGCCTGAAATCAGAGCTGAGAGGTGATCTTGAGATCACGAAGTCGTTCATCCACCGAAGCCAACAATTCAATGGCAAACATTGGGGCTTCCTGCACAGCGAACAGGAACTTCTCGCGATTCATCTCGATGAGACGGCAATCCTTTTCCGCCTGAGCCGTGCTCAGTCGTCGATGACCATCCATCACCAGGGCACCGGCGCCAAAGACATTCCCGGCCTCAATCACCTCATAGCCCTGTTGACCGTTGTCGTTAGTCCAGGACAATCGCACGGTGCCCTCAAGCACCCCGAACATCGAGGTACCCGGATCATCGGCACGAAAGATGATGCCACCTGCTCCGACACTGCGAACCTCGCTCGTCTGAGCAAGAGCACGCATGGTGTCGAGAGCGTTCACAGGCAAAGGGCGATCGAGGGGCCGTCAGGCCGTTGTCAGTGAGAGTGCGGCACCAAAGCCTCTGCGCACGTCCTCCTGTGACAGAAGTCCATCGTGGTCAAGGTCCAGGGCATCGAAGACGGCGTCAGTTCCCAACCATTCATCCCGCGTGATGGATCCATCACCGTTCATGTCATTGAGCAGAAAGATCTCTTGCACGGCATGGCCGAACGCGTGCCCCCCTTCGAGTTCAGCGAGACGATGGGCCAGCATGCTTTCGAGGGTTTCGATCGCTTTACTGAAACCTTTGATCCCCTCCGACAACTTGTCGGTGGCCATGCGATCCGAGGCCATCATCGTTTGGAACGATTCATGGTCGACATGAATCTGAGGTTCACCGCCAGCGGGGTTGTCAGCATCGAGTTTGCGGGTGAGAACCGCCTCACTGGATCGCAGCTGATCCAGCAACTTGGGTGAGATCGTAAGCAGATCACAACCGGCAAGCTCGGTGATCTCATCGATGTTCCGGAAGCTCGCTCCCATCACCTCGGTGCTGTAGCCGTACGACTTGAAATAGTTGAAGATCCTTGTCACAGACAAGACCCCTGGATCCTCAGGACCTGGATAGGAATCGCGCCCGGTCTCAGCCTTGTACCAATCCAGGATGCGCCCAACGAAGGGAGAGATCAAGGTGACACCGGCCTCGGCACAGGCCACGGCTTGACCGAAACCGAACAGCAACGTGAGGTTGCAATGAATGCCTTCTTTCTCAAGAACTTCGGCCGCTTTGATGCCTTCCCAGGTAGAAGCAATTTTGATCAACACCCGGTCGTTACTGATGCCCGCATCGTTGTAGAGGCGAATGAGTTTGCGGCCTTTCTCAATGGTGGCTTCGGTGTCGAAGCTCAAGCGAGCATCCACTTCCGTAGAAACCCGGCGAGGCACGATCTTCAGAATCTCCTTGCCAAAGATCACGCTGATTTCATCAAGAGCTTCACGCACGACCTGCTCAACAGGAGCGTTTTCGCCCATCAGATGACGTGACGAACGGAGGGATTCATCAATCAGGCTCTGATAATCGGGTATCTGGGCAGCCGCGAGAATCAGCGAAGGGTTGGTGGTCGCATCTCGAGGTGTGAACTTGCGGATCGCTTCGAGATCACCGGTGTCCGCCACCACGACGGTCATTTCGGAAAGCTGCTCTAGAAGAGTGGCCATGACGTTGAAGGGCTTGATGTCCGTAACGTACAGGCGTTTTTTTGTGCTGGCATCGGCAGATTTTCTGTTGGATTGTTGTGCAGACTCAGCCGATCAACCGCCTTTAGTTGAGATTGTGCTGGAGGCACTGCTGGGTGGAACCTTCTCGATCACCAGCAAACCATCGATGATCGATTTGGCCACGGGAAGGGCCACAGTTGAGCCGTAGGCGTTGTCTCCTTTTGGCTCATCAACCACGACCAGCACCACATACCGAGGGTCCTCAACGGGCAGGGTGGCCACAAAACTGCATATCAAAGCCCCCGGCACGTACACACCATTGAGCGCCTTCTGAGCCGTCCCCGTCTTTCCACCAATCCGGTAGCCAGGTGTTTTCACCCCTTGGCCACTGCCCTGCTCGACCACTGACTCCATCCAGGCGAGCACGGTTCGGGTGACCTCAGGGTCCAGCAATGCTTTGCCCCGGCGGGATCCAGGTGGTGCGAGGGCATCACCAGCTCTCAGCCCCCGGGTGATGTGCGGACTGACCAGACGCCCACCATTCGCCAACAGCGCATGAAGCTGCACCAATTTCAACGGAGTCAGCGAGAAGCCCTGCCCGAAGGACGCCGTCGCGGGTTCAATCGGTTGCGTGGTGAACTGCTCCTTCGTCTTGATCTGTCCGGCGACCGCCCCGGGAAGGTCCGTATCTGGCCTTGCATCCAGGCCGAGTCGACTCATCCAGTCCCAATAGGTGGACGAGGGAAGATTCCCCATGGCCTTGACCATGCCCACGTTGCTGGACACCTGCAGAACGGTGGCGTAATCGATCAGACCATTGGCCCTGCGGTCGTGATTGTTGATCGGCCAACCACCGATGGTGACCGAACCATTGTCATTCACACGACCCGATGCCTCAATCACGCCCTCCTGAAGCGCCAAGGCCAGATTGATCGGCTTGAAGGTGGAGCCAGGCTCATAGAGATCCTGGACAGACCACTCACGGAAACGGGCTGTCGGAAAACTCCAATAGTTGTTGGGGTCATACGTGGGCACCGAGGCCAGCGCCAGCAACTCGCCATTGGTGACGTCCATCACAATCGCGACACCCTTCTGGGCTTTCCAGGCCTTGACTTGATCCGCTAGTGCCTTCGCCGCCACAGCCTGAAGACGGGCGTCCAAGGTGAGTTGAAGCCTCAGGTCATCCCCAAAGAAGACACCGGCATCGAGATTGTCCGGCAACGGTGTGCCATCGGCACCACGACGCAGACTGCGGGCCTGCTCGTGGCGTTGCAGATCCTCATGACGGCTCTGTTCGAGACCGGCCTGAGGTTCGCGGTCCTGATTCAGAAATCCAACGACATTGGCGAACAGTTCACCTTGGGGATAAACCCGATGGGGATACGACTCGAGATCAACACCGCTGATGCCCTCAGCCTTGATCGTGGTGGCGGTCTCCGGGTCTAGACCATCCATGAGCTTGATCCCGGATGGGCGATCACCCATGCGCTGCAGAATCTCTTCCTCAGACAGAGGAAGCAACGGAGCCAGGCGAGCCGCCACATCGGCCGGCGGCCGGATCAGGGTCGGTTCATCGCCTGGCAAGTTGAAGTAGCGGGGGTGCAGCCAAAGGCGATAGCGCTCCTCGTCCAAGGCCACCAGTCGCCCTGTGCGGTCGACGATCGGTCGCCGAGTCCCCAGCGGTTGGGTGCGCTGCGTCTGCACGGATCGCGCCCGGGCTTCCAGTTCTGTGGCCTGAAAGACCTGCAACCAGGCCATCCGCCCCATCAATCCGATCAATCCCAGACACAACAGGGCAAACACGGATCGCATGCGTCCGGGTGGAACCGGCTCGAGGGGCACCACACGCCTGCGCGAGCGTTGACCAGAAGTGCGGCGAGACTGATCGGTGCGACCCATCAAATCAGTAGCCGCGCCGAATGGGTTGGTCCATAAACGATCCGAGCATGGCCAGATGGTCAGCCGGAGGCTCAGCGGCATTAAAGCTGGGACGATCGAGATAGACCAGATTGGCGACGGTGGTGGGGACCATCTGGCGAGGTCCACTGGAGCGTTCCAGAAGATGACGTTCAAGCATCGCCGTGGATTCCGTCAGTCGATGGGCCATCTCACGGGTCATCTCCAACTGGCGAAACGCCAGGGTCCAGCGATGCTGCCAATGCAAGGTGAGGCCACTCAGCACCAGCACAGCAGCGAACACGCCGATCAAGCTTCCATCGGCAGCACGATGAAGACCTGCCAGCAGGGGCGACTGCCGGGCAACACGACGGGCCGAGAGGGACCCCTGAATAACTTCAAGAGCCCCTGTAGCGACCGGTCGTTGCGTGGACGACGGTTGAGATTGCGGAACCGCGACCACGGACAAGGTTTGATCAATGCGCCAGTGAACCATCTGGGACGGGGCACCGCAAGGCCGAAACCTTGACCAGGACTGAAGATTCGCTCAGCTGCCCAGCAGGAGAAGGTTCAGGAAGGTCACCCCGTTCCAGAGCGCATGCATCACCACGCAGGGGAGCAGGCGCCCGGTGCTCAGTCGCAACAACCCCAAGCCCAGACCCAGCACCAGCAGTGGCGGCAGTTCACCAAGACTGAGATGTGCGACCGCAAACACCAAGGCACTCACAATCACGGCGCCGGCTCGGCCAAGCGACCGCCCAAGCACAGGCAGCAGCACACCGCGGAAAATGGTTTCCTCGAACAGCGGCGCCAGCACCACGATTGTGGAGCCGAGCAGGAGCAGGGCCAGGGCACTCTCGCTGGTCAGCACGATTTCCAGCAGGGGATTGCTGCCGCCCTGGTCACCGATCACCCGAGACACCAACCAACCCGTCAGCACGACGGGAGGCATCACCATCAGCCAACCTCGCAAGGCCTGCAGCACAGCTGTTCCGAAAGGCTGCAAACTCCACTGCAACCAACCGCCGGAAGGAGGTGGTGACGGATCGCACGTTCTGAGCTGCTGGCGCAGGATCAGCAGCGGCGGAACCGCCAACGCGACGTAGCCGAACAGCACGGTGATGCCCTGGGAAAGAGGTGCAGCAAGCCCTCGGGTGACCAGCCCGGCCACAGGCAACACCACGAGAGGCGCCAGCACCTCGCCGAGCACCACGAATCCACCGGCCACCAGCAGCACCATGTCCAACGGTGCAAGGGGTGGTGCGACGAGCGCAGGCCAAGGGGCAAGGCGGCGGCGGAACAGCAGCCAAAGATGACGGATCAGCAAGAGCCCCCCGAGCAGCAGCGCCAACAACGGCAGAAGCTCACTGATCACCAGCCGCCTGGCCGCTGCACTTGCCGATCGGGGGTCAAGACATGACGTGAGATCACCACCCAAGGCCTCACAGGCCAACCGACGGACCAGCGGATCAGGAGCCTGGCTCAGCAACCTGGCGCGATCGTCGACCGAAACATCGCGGGCACCGGGATCCGTCAGGGCCTTCTGAAGCTCGGCGAATGCATCGGCGCGAGGCGCAGACTGCTGAAGTGTGCGGAGATGCTCGGGGTCGGACTCCAATGCGGCGAAGAGCAGCCTCTGACGCTCATCAAGCCGATCGAGAGGGGTTTGGCGCAGGCTGTTCAGCAGAGCAGCGCTGGGATCGGCACCCACTAGAAGCGATTGCAGCGGTACTGGCACCTTCGGCTCAGCCAGCAGAGCCAGCTCCTGCTGCTCAAGAGAGAGAGCAGGCGCGACGGATGGCTTGCTGACACTGTCAACCAGTCCAAGCACCCAGACAGTGGTGGCCAGGACCAGCGAGAGGAGCGCCAGCAACACCTTCCAGGTCGGAGCTGCCGAAGAACGTCCCGAGGGTGGGCTGGTCACACAGCGCAAGCAACTGCAAGAGATTCTCCTCGGTCACGGGCATGCGAGACGACCGCACGATCCAAGGAACGATCCAAAGGAAGCCATGGAGGCTCGCCAATACGATGGCGGCGCTCTCTCTGCATGAAGCGGTGTCCTTGCGTCTTCTCCTCGTTCGCCACGGTCTCAGCAGCTTCAACGTGGAGCGCCGGATTCAAGGGCGTGATGACCTCTCAACGCTGACCACAACCGGAGAGGAACAAGCCCGTCGCACAGGCCTGGCCCTGGCTGACGTGCCGATCACAGCGGTGTATAGCTCTCCTTTGAAACGAGCGGCATCCACAGCTGCCGGTGTGCTGGCTGAACGCAATGACAAGCTTTCGCCCAGCTTCGACGACGGTCTGCTCGAGATTGATCTTGAACCCTGGAGCGGACTCACCGCCGACGAGCGGGCCGAGCGCTTTCCCGAGGAATTCGCCACCTGGAAACGTCAGCCGGAAGTGTTGGAGCTGAGCCGCGCCGATGGACGTCGCTACAAACCTCTGCAGGAGCTGATGCAACAGGCGCGGGAGTTTCTCGACGCACTGATCAGCAAGCACCCTGTGGATGGAAACGACACCGTTCTCATCGTTGGGCACAACGCCATCCTGCGCTGCCTGATCGTGACGCTGCTCGGTGAACCGGAACAGGGCTTCAGGCGGCTCCGCCTCGACAATGCATCGCTCTCGATTTTCAATCTCAGCTCAAAAGGTGATGGCCATCAAGTGCAGATCGAATGCCTGAACAGCACCGCACACCTGACGCCCCCACTGCCAACCAAAGGGAAAGGAGCACGGCTGATCCTGGTTCGGCACGGCGAAACCAACTGGAACCGTGACGGCCGCTTTCAGGGGCAGATCGACATCCCGCTCAACAGCAATGGCCATGCCCAGGCTGAAGCCGCCCGAGGCTTTCTGGCAGATGTGCCGATTCAGAAAGCCTTCAGCAGCTCAATGACCCGTCCGAGGGAAACAGCTGAGGGGATCCTGATGTCGCATCCCGACGTCGCCCTGCAACAAACCGACGGTCTGGTGGAAATCGGCCATGGCCTCTGGGAAGGGAAACTGGAATCCGAAATCAAGGCGGAGTGGGGTGCTCTGCTCGAGGAATGGAAACGCACACCGGAAACCGTCCAGATGCCTGAGGGTGAAACCATTCAGGATGTCTGGGAGCGATCCGTTCAGAGCTGGAACACGATCGCCGAGGACCTGAACCCTGCCGAAACCGCGCTGGTGGTGGCCCATGACGCTGTCAACAAAACCATCCTCTGCCATCTGCTGGGGCTGACTCCTGCGGACATTTGGGCTGTCAAACAAGGCAACGGCGGTGTCACGGTGGTCGACATGCCCTCAGAACCGGGGCAGCCTGCAGTAGTGGCTTGCCTGAATCTCACCTCCCACCTTGGTGGGGTTCTCGATCGCACGGCCGCTGGAGCGCTCTGAAATCACAAGACCGATGACCGAGATGCTGCTGCTCGACCCCGTCCAGGTGCTCAAGGGCCCGGGTCATGCCGTTGAGATCGGTGGTGCTGCGCTCTTGCGGGATGGCCGGCTGGAAGCACTCGGCGAGGCTGCTCGTGCGGCTGCTCATGCAGCCAACATCACCGTGCAAGACGCCGGACAGCAACTGCTTGCACCCTGCCTGGTGGATGCACATTCGTTTCTGCCCTCCCCGTTTCAGGGCCAGGGTGAGACCCTCAACAGCCTCATGCGATCCGCCGGGGCTGGCGGCTTCGGCCAGATCGCTCTCCTGCCGGATGGCGAGACTCGTCGCGAACGTCCGGAACATCTGCATGGCTTTGAATTGAAAGACTGCGATGTGGACGTGCATCTCTGGGCAGGTTTCAGTCAAGGGGGAGAGGGTGAGCAGCTCACCCCCCATGCCGATCTGATTGAAGCCGGTGCTGTCGGACTGTCCGACGGTGGTGCGATCCCATCCATGGCCTTGATCGATCGAGCACTCACTCTGGGGGAGTGCGGATCAGCACCGCTACTGATCTCGCCCCTTGACCTCAACCTGCGGGGCGAAGGCCTGCTGCGTGAAGGTCCGGAAGCGCTAAGGGCCGGATGGCCGGGTGATCCGCTGAGTAGTGAAACGGTTCCCCTCAGCCAGCTCGCTCAGCTCCAACAAGAACATCCCGAGCGAAGGCTGATGGTGATGGGGGTATCGACAGCGACAAGCGTCGACCTCCTCCAGCGACAGCCCAAGCGTCCCGGTTCAACCGTGAGTTGGTGGCACTTAATCCAGAGCAGCAGCGACAGTGCCGCAACCGCGGCCTCTTGGTTCGTCTCGCCATCCCTAGGCGATGACGCAGACCGGCAGGGCCTGATCGAAGGCCTGCGCAACGGAGTGATTGACGCCGTTGCGGTGCATGCCCTGCCCTTGGATGACGAGGAATGTCTGCTGCCGCCGGATCAGCGTCAACGGGGGGTCGCCGGCCATCAACACGTGCTGCCCGCTCTTTGGCAGGCCTTGGTCGTGACGCGCGGATGGAGCGCCGAAGAGCTTTGGGACATCCTGAGCTTTAAGCCGGCGACATTGCTGGGACGAACACCGGAGCAGCTCGCGCTCGGAAGCAACCGCTGGCTGTTGTTCGACCCCGAGCAGACTTGGACGCCATCGCGTGATGATCCTTCGGCATCAAAAGCAGCCAACCAACCCTGGCTGCATCGAGCCGTCAAGGGAAAAGTGGTGGCCTGCGGCCTCAGGACCCCAAAGAGCCACTGCGGTTAAGGGGCCAGAACCGCCAGAACGCACGACCGATGATTTCATTCTCAGGAAGAAAGGGCCCGCCAGGCCAGTAACGGCCATCCCAACTGTTGGCTCGGTTGTCACCCAAGACCAGCACGTGGCCTTCAGGCACCGTCACATTCAGCGTGCGGCAGAGGCTCATGCCCTGATCGTCCACGTCGCAGTAGTTGGTGACATACGGCTCATCCAGTGCAACTCCATTGACGGTCACGGCACCACGCGGGTTGACGGTCACTTGATCACCACCGATGGCAACCACACGCTTGATGTAGGCATCACAGGCGGGCTGGCTCACGCCAGGGATCAATCCAATCAGCGGGAAATTGGCCAGAGCGCAGCGGAACACTGGTGGAGATTCGGTGGTTTTCAACGCTGGATCAAACGCATGCGGAGAGTTGAACACAACAATTTCGCCGCGACGCGGTGACCGGCCTGCGAAGGTGAGTTTCTCGACCAACAAGCGATCCTGAATTTGCAGACCGGGCAGCATTGAGCCCGAAGGGATGAACCGTGCCTCTGCCACGTAGTGCCGGATGCCGAAATACAACGCCAGCGTGAACAGCACTGGACCCCAGAAATCCCAAAAGGGATGCGCTTTGCGGGTCGAAGCAGGGGCAGGCGATGGCGAGGAACCCGGGGGAGACTCAGCTCCTTTGGATGAGGAGTCGGGCTGAGGGTCAGGCAAGAAACCCAGATGAAGCGTTTGAGCACCCAAGATAGGCCTGATGGCGCTGGCCTCCTAGCCTGAAGTCAGCGGAGTACGCCCATGGTCCGACCCCGGTGGCAAAGCGCGAAACCAACAGCGAGCCGCCGATTTTGGCTGAGATGGGATCGGACGATCGCTGCCATCGCCGCGGTGAACCTGACCTGGGTCGTGTTCGACGTGACCTATGTGCCATTGCGCAACTTCTGGTTGCAGCGAACCCTCTATCCTCTTCCCACGATTGGCCTCGCGGTTCCACTGCCCTGGCTGCCAAACCTCACCAAGGTCTACGACCGGGTGAAAGGCATCGAACCCCACCCAGACACTGAGTCCTACCTCAGGCATTTCCAGCAACTGGAAGCCACCGCTGCATCAAGCGGCATCAACAGCCCAGCAGCACGCCAGCTGAGACTGGAAATGGTGGTGAAGAGCAGTCAGCTGATCGATGAAAACCCGTTCGTGGCCTCGAATAAAACGGGTTCATTGGAGAAGCTCAAGAGTCGTCTCCGGGCGAGAGCCGACATGGATTCGGCCAAGCAGTCCGCCGCCTATCTGCTGGGGGAAAGTCATCTGACACCAGAGAACTGGGACGACGAAAAGCGTTTTTGGCAAGACAGCATCCTGCCCCTGGTCGCCACAAACTATTGGCGCGGAACCGATGAGAACGGGCAACCGGTCGACTTGTCCTGGCGGATTGATTTTCCCTTTCAAATCCTCTTCCTGCTGGACATTGTCTTGCGGGCCGTTCGCCTGAAACGACGCTTTCCCGCGATTGCCTGGCGGGATGCCCTACTGCGCCGCTGGATCGATCTGCCACTGCTGATCCCTTTCTGGAGATTGCTGCGGGTGGTGCCGGTCACCGAACGTCTGTCCAGCACACGCATGATTCAGCTGGAGCCCCTGCGGGCTGCGGTCAGTCGTGGAGTGGTGGCGGTCCTGGCTCTTGAATTATTCGAAGTGATCACCCTTCGAACCCTGGATGCCGCCCAGGATGCCGTGCGCTCACCCCGCTGGCCGGACCAGATCCGAAGGCTGTGCAGCCACCAAAGCGTCGATGACGACGGAGAGAGGGAACTAGCAGAATTGCTGAGACTCTGGCTGCCACTCGTGCTGACGCAAGTGGGGCCAGCCATGCGTCCACAATTGGTAGCGCTTGTCAGCCATGCCTTACGGCGGAATCTGGAGGAGACCGCGATTCCCTCCTCACTCCGAGCTCTCCCGGGAATGGAACGCGCCGAAGACCGCCTCAGCCATCAGCTCTCCAATGGCTTGGTCGATTCACTGCTCAGCCTTTCGCGCCGCGCCGGCGATCGACTGGGTCAGAAAGACCAGGTACTTCAGGACCTTGGCATTCAGACGGTGGATCGTTTTTGGGAAGAACTCGCCAGAACCTTGGAACAAGGCCCCGTGCTGGAACGCAGTCAGGAACTCGTTGCTGCGTTTCTCGAGGAACTCAAGCGCAACAGCATGACGCAATTGCGCTCGCAGAAGGATGTGGATGCACTGATCAAGGAACTGGATGGTTTGAACTTCAACCCAACAGTTCAGCCTCCCAAATCTCAGGCTTGAATCCCGTCAAAAAACGGCCATCAGGACCGCGAAGAAAGGGTCGCTTGATCAACTTCCCATCGGAGGCGAGGGCTTGTAGTGCCTGGTCATGGGTCATGGCCTTGACGGCGGCGGCACCAAGGGCGCGATAACTCTGGCCACTGGTATTGAACAGCGGTTTGAGACTGCCGAACTGATCGGCAGCCTTAGAGAGCCAATCAATGGAGGGCGGCTCAAGCGTGATGTCGAGAACCTCGCATGAAAGACCCTGACTCTCCAGCCAGGTGAGGGCCTTTCGGCACGTGCTGCAGCGCGAATAGCTGAAGACGGTGTAATCAGCCAAGGAATCAGCGACCGAGCAAGCTCTTCACAGCACCGATCAGGCTGTTGGAGCCCTGACCAACACCGTCTTGAGGACGGGTGCGAACCGTGACGTCACCATTGACACTGGTGCGGCAGCTGAGGCGATAGTTCGCCGGCCGGTCAGCCAAGTAAACCTCCTCGACATCACTTCGTGGTGAGAGGTTCTGCGCGCCTTCGATCACTTCAATCACACAGGTGCCGCACTGACCGACACCACCGCAGTTGTTGAGGTTGTTCAAACCTTTGTAGGGATTCACACCGGCCGAGAGAGCCGCTTTCCGCAGATTGGCACCTTCAATACAGCCGACCTGTTGGCCTTCCTGCTCGAAACGGATGGTGGGCACGGGGCGTCCTGAAATGTCGGTGGCTCAATTTACAGCAATCAACCAATGGGAGGAGGCAAAACAGCCAAGCTCGTCCGCCGCCTTTGAAGGGAAAAATCACAGCTCGGGTTATCGGGCTGCCGCTGCGACACAGGTCTCAAGCAGAGGCTGCACAGCGTCCACGTCTCGCCAGCCGCCGATGCTGGTCACGCGACCTTCCATATTCTTATAGGTACGAAAGAATTCAGCCACGTCTTCCAGCTGACTGGGTGCAATCTGGCGAATGCTCTGAATGCTGCTTTGACGAGGATCGGCAGCTGGAACACACAGAATCTTGCCGTCGTAATGACCCATGTCGTGCATGTCGAGCACACCGATCGGCCTGGCATGAATTAAGCAACCAGCAAACGTGGGCTCGGCCATGATGACCATGGCATCGAGAGGAGATCCATCCTCAGCCAGAGTGTTCGGGACGAAGCCGTAATCAAAGGGGTATCGAACCGCTGAGTGGAGAACGCGGTCCAAGGCCATCACTCCAGCTTCTTCAAGGTATTCATATTTGTTGCTGCTTCCGGCAGGAATCTCAACGATCAGATTGATCAGCCCTGGAGAGGGTGAGGGTGTAAGGGCCCTGAGATCCATGACTCTCCTGAACAGCGATGGAGGAATGGTTTGGGCGGTCGGTCAACACGGCAGCAAGCGGAACGCCTAAACCGGTGATGGCAAGGGTGAAGCCGAGAAGAGCGAGAGCAGGAACAGACACGAGCTGCGCTGGGTGCGCAGGCGATTGGGGGGCAGGCTCAGGGTCCATTCAGTGGTTATCGAGGACATCCCACACTTCAGAGCTTGAAGCGCTGAAGACACCGAAGCCTCGAGAAGCTACCGGTGGGGAGATGAAAGGGATCAGGCGATCAATTTCACCTGCATTCTGCCACTCATGGAACGCTTATGCAGCAGGCCGATCCTGACGATCCCTGCGGGAAGCAAGATCTGAAGGCGCTTCAGGGAGTCCGTCCAGCCGGCTGCGAATCAAACGAAGTTCTTCCAGGATGGCTCCTAGCACTTGCTGAGTGGCCGTGGACGGAGAGTTGAGAACTTCAACAGTGACTTCTTTAATCCTCAGGACGTCCTTAGCAAAGCGAGCAACCTCGTTGGGGTGAAATAAAAGGGGATCTTTCTGATCGCTCCTGTATTCAGGATTGAGCTTGCGAGGGTTGAAAGGGGGGTTGAGATTGCGGGGGTCAGTGTTCGTGTAGCGATAAACAGATGCGCGTGAACGATTCAGAGATTTCTGAACATCATCGATGCCAACCAAAGCATCCGATTGCGAAAGAGCAGCTCCAGCATCGCCTCGTAATTCTCCAGATTCGGTGACAGAGGGCACCGAAACATCGAGCGGCCGAGGAAACATGAGACAGCGCTGGGACAGCTTGGAATCCGCAGACCTTAGCAGCTGAGACTCAGGACGCCAGCGTCGATCACAGCGAAAGAGACAGTTCCAGAATCGACCGTTTTCTTGCGGGTGATAACTTCCAACACACCCTTGAAGTGATGTGATGCGCGTCTCCCGCCTCACGCTGGTGACGTTGCGGGATGTCCCCGCAGATGCAGAGATTCCGTCACATCAACTGCTGATCCGGGGTGGATACATCCGACGCGTCGGATCAGGTATCTACGCCTACCTCCCGCTGATGTGGAGGGTTTTGCGCAAAATCAGCGCGATTGTGCGCGACGAGCTTGACGCACTTGGTGCTCTCGAAACACTGCTGCCACAGCTGCAACCTGCCGAGCTTTGGGAACGGAGCGGTCGCTGGCAGGGCTACACGGCAGGCGAAGGAATCATGTTTCACCTCGAAGATCGACAGCAGAGACGCCTCGGCCTCGGCCCAACCCATGAAGAGGTGATCACCGAATTGGCAGGCGACCTGCTGCGTTCCTACCGACAATTACCCGTCACCCTCTATCAGATCCAGACGAAGTTCAGGGATGAGATCCGTCCCCGGTTCGGGTTAATGCGCGGACGGGAATTCATCATGAAGGACGCCTACTCCTTCCACGCCGACGAGACAGACCTGCAGGAGACCTATGCGGCAATGGCGGGAGCTTATCAACGCATCTTCGAGCGATGCGGGCTCGATGCCGTTGGCGTGGATGCCGACAGCGGCGCCATTGGAGGGGCTGCCTCCCAGGAGTTCATGGTCACCGCCGATGCCGGCGAAGACCTCATCTTGACCAGCTCGGATGGCAGCTATGCCGCCAACCAAGAAAAAGCTGTCTCCATTCCACCGCCGGCCGAGGCTCTGCCAGCCGGAGACGAGCGCACTCTGAAAACACCTGGGCAGACCACCATTGAGCAACTTTGTTCGGCCCACGAATTCAGTCCCACCCAAATCATCAAAGTGCTGGTGCTCGTGGCGAGATTGGAAGACGGACGCGAACAACCGGTCCTTGTGAGCCTTCGCGGCGACCAGGAACTGAATGAGGTCAAGCTGACCAACACGCTCACCCGCCTCCTGGAATCAACCGTGCTGGATGTCGCTCCGGCCACGCCCGATCAGGTCCGCCAGCAGGGACTGGCACCTTTGGCCTTCGGATCCCTGGGCCCTGATCTGGACGACGCCGCTCTAAGAGGAGCCCGCCGCTGGGAAGGCCGTTTTGAACGGCTAGCAGATCCGACGGCTCTCGAGGTCGAGCGTTTCGTCTGCGGCTCCAATGTCTCGGATCAACATCGTTGGGGAGCCAGCTGGTCATCGATGCCGAAACAGCATTCCGCGGATGTGCGCAATGCCCGATCAGGCGATCGCTGCATCCATAACGCAGAGGCCACGCTGGGGGAGAGACGCGGCATCGAAGTCGGCCACATCTTCCAGCTAGGTCGCAAATACTCCGATGCCTTAGACGCGCGTTTCACTAATAAGGAAGGCAAACAGGAATCCCTGCTGATGGGGTGCTACGGCATCGGCATCTCACGGCTTGCGCAGGCAGCGGTCGAACAACATCACGATGACGCTGGCATTTGCTGGCCTGTGGCCATCGCTCCATTTCAGGTGATCGTCGTCGTCGCGAACCTGAAGGACAGCACCCAGCTTGAGCTGGGCGAATCCCTGTATCAACAACTCAAAAGCGCTGGACTCGATGCGCTCCTTGATGATCGCGGCGAACGGGCTGGAGTGAAGTTCAAGGACGCGGATCTGATTGGCATTCCCTGGCGGATCGTGGTCGGACGTGATGCTGCCGAGGGCCGGGTGGAGCTGGTTGAGCGAGCAACACGAGCCAGTGAGACGCTTCCGCATGAAGAAGCACTGAAGCGCTTGATCGACACCATCCCGGCAGGAATACAGATTTGACGCCCTATCCGCCTAAAGTCCTTCAAACCGACCCAACCATGCAAGACGCGCTGAACCACCTGAGCCGACAGCTCAAAAGCTTCACCTTGGCTCTCTGTCTTGGGCTGACCTTGTTGCTCACCGCCTGTGGAGATTCCGTCTCCATGCTCACCGGCGACTATGTCGAAGACACCGTGGCCGTGGTTCACACACTGCAGACCACCCTCGCTCTGCCAGCAGACGCCGAGGGACTTCAAGACTCAGAGCGTGAGGCCCACGATTTAATCAACGACTACATGTCGCGCTACAGGCCGCAACCTCGAGTGAATGGGCTGAGCTCTTTCACCACAATGCAAACCGCCCTGAATTCCCTTCAAGGCCACTACAACACCTACACCAATCGTCCTGTCCCGGACGATCTGAGAGCCAGGGTTGACAAGGAGCTTGGCAAAGCTGAAAAAGCAGTTCTGCGCGGCACCTGATCGCCTCTGTTCTTCAACAGCAACATCACAAATCCGCAATCGCTTTGACTTCAGGCATCTCGACCTGAGAAGATCGCAGATTGTGCAGAATCGCGGCTTCGGGCCGCTGTGTCTTTGGCCAACGTTGTCGTCATCGGTGCGCAGTGGGGTGACGAGGGGAAAGGAAAGATCACAGATCTTCTCAGCCGCTCCGCTGACGTCGTCGTCCGCTATCAGGGCGGTGTCAACGCTGGCCACACCATCGTTGTGGACGATCGTGTGCTCAAGCTGCACCTGATCCCATCGGGAATTCTGTACCCGGACACCGACTGTCTGATCGGATCCGGCACCGTCGTGGATCCAAAGGTGATGCTTGGCGAACTCGACATGTTGATCGAGAACGGCATCGATATTTCCGGGCTGAAGCTGTCATCGACAGCCCACGTGACCATGCCCTACCACCGCCTCCTCGACGAAGCGATGGAGAAGCAGCGTGGCGACCGGAAAATCGGCACGACCGGCCGTGGCATTGGTCCCACCTATGCCGACAAATCACAACGCAGTGGCATCCGTGTCATCGACCTACTCGATGAAGATCGGCTGCGGGATCGCCTTGATGGTCCGCTCAAAGAAAAGAACCAGCTACTGGAAACCATTTATGGCGTGGAACCCCTCGACGCCGAGGCGGTGATCAGCGAGTACTTGGCTTACGGCCAACGCCTCGCTCCCCACGTGGTGGATTGCACCCGCGAAATTCACCAAGCGGCTCGCAACAGAAAAAACATCCTCTTTGAAGGGGCCCAGGGCACCCTGCTTGATCTCGACCACGGCACCTATCCCTACGTCACCTCCTCCAATCCCATCTCCGGCGGAGCATGCATTGGAGCCGGGGTGGGGCCAACCCTGATTGATCGGGTGATCGGCGTAGCCAAGGCCTACACCACGCGCGTCGGCGAGGGACCGTTCCCCACCGAGCTCGAAGGCAGCCTCAACGACCACCTCTGTGATCGCGGCGGTGAATTCGGCACCACCACAGGTCGCCGCCGCCGCTGCGGCTGGTTTGATGGCGTGATCGGTCGCTATGCGGTCGGGGTCAACGGTCTCGATTGTCTGGCGATCACCAAGCTTGATGTGCTCGACGAACTCGACGAGCTCCAGGTGTGTGTGGCCTATGACCTCGACGGCGAACGCATCGAGCATTTCCCCTCCTGCGCGGAGGAGTTTGCCCGCT
>MDTA01106685.1_pt1 | contig 20089 bp, 19 predicted proteins | sample 811151 | NCBI WGS metagenome assembly MDTA01 (sample SAMN05326648, study PRJNA326480) | marine metagenome | isolation source: seawater | place: Indian Ocean: South | collected 2010 | reverse complement strand
TAATATTTATAAGGACGTTTTTGAAAAAGAAGATAAAAATGTTTGCTTAATTGCTGGTCATGATGGGAACGATGAAATATCCCTCAGTGGTATCAATTTAGTTTTCACAAATAAAAATGGTATTATGCAGTTTGATCCTAAAATACTTGACTGTCCAAAAATGATAGATGATGAAATTAAAGGAAGTGACGCAATATTTAATGCAGATCGTATAATTGAAGTTTTTAAAGGCAAAAAAGATACTTTTTATAATACTGTTTGTGCAAATGCGGCATTTGGTGTACTCATAAATCAATCTGAAGATTTCAATGAAAAAAATATTTTAAAAGCTTTTAATGAAGTTCAATTAGTGGTTGGAAGTGGAGAGCCTTTGAAAATTATTGAGCAGTTATCTAAATTTACAAATTTATAATGTCAATATTAAAGGAAATATATGATTATAAAATTGATTTTGTTTCAAATCGAAAAAAGATAATTTCCCAATCAAAAATTGAAAATAAATTAAATATAAACAATATCAACTTTCCTTTCTTCGAAAAATTAAATCATCAAAAAAACCAAATTTCTATTATAGGAGAAATAAAAAAAGCCAGTCCCTCTTTAGGTAAATTTACTAAAGAAAATATTAATTTAATTGATTTTGCAAAAGCATATGAAGATAATAATATTTCGTGTATTTCAGTTTTAACAGACGAAAAATATTTTAATGGAAAAATTGAAGACTTAATTGAAATAAGAAAAGAAGTTCAACTACCAATACTAAGAAAAGATTTTATAGTTGACGATTACCAAATATATGAAAGCAAATTAATCGGTGTAGATTGTATCCTGATCATATTATCAATGATAAATCAAGGTGATGCGGATAGATTCGCTGAATTAGCGAGTGAACTAAAGATGGATAGTATTATTGAAGTACACGATTATGATGAATTGCAAAGAGCGAAATCTATGAATTCAAATATGATAGGTATAAATAATCGAAACCTAAACAATTTTGAAACTAATCTAGATACAACTATAGTTTTATCTCAACACTTAGATGATTGTGATAAACTTGTAATATCTGAAAGTGGCTTTCATAGTAAAAGCGACATATCAAAAGTTTATACTGAAACGGGTATTAGCAACTACTTAATTGGTGAATTTTTAATGAAGTCAGATAATTTATCACACCAGATTAAAGAATTATTAAATTAGAAAATCACATAATCTCATTTAATAATTGAAATTATTAATTTTTTTTTTATTGAAACTATAAGAGAACATTGATAGAACATTAAATAAGGAACGAATCAATGTTAACAAAAAAGCAAAAAGAATTATTAAACTATATTCAGAAATTCCAAAGTAAAAATGGTGTTACACCATCTTATGAGGAAATGAAATCGGCACTAAATTTAAAATCTAAATCAGGCATTCATAGACTAGTGATTGCTCTTGAAGAGCGTGGTTTTGTTAAGCGCCTCGCACATAAAGCTAGGGCGCTTGAAATAATTAAAGATGGAATTTCCAATATTAAAATTTCTGAAAAAAGCAAAAATAACCTTGTTGTTGGCAATTTTGTTCAAGACTCAAATGAAAAAAATAATAAACTTAGCACTTTACCCTTACTAGGAAAAATTGCTGCTGGAACGCCAATTGAAGCAATACAGGCAAATGACACTTCTGTTGATGTGCCTAAGGAGATGATGCCCATTGGAGAGAGCTATGCACTTACCGTTGAGGGAGACTCAATGATAAATGAAGGTATTCATGAAGGGGATACCGTATTGATTAAGAAAACAAATATCGCTGACAACGGTGAAATTGTTGTTGCGTTAATTGACGATCATGAAGCAACTTTAAAAAGGATAAGAAAAAAAGGTCAAAGTATCGCATTAGAAAGTGCTAATCCTATTTATGAAACAAGAATATTATCGGCCCATAGAGTAAAAATTCAGGGTAAGTTAATAGGTCTTCTTAGAAAATATTAGTTTATTTTACGCTTTTATAATTTTTTAAATAGTTTAATTAATAAATGAATGCCCAGAAATAAAAAATCAACGAACAATACCGCGAAACTCACAATAGATAATAAAACATACGACTTGCCAATATATAACTCTACAGAAGGAGAGTCAGTTATTGATATTTCTAAGTTACACTCACAGGCAAAAATATTTACATATGATCCAGGTTTTACATCTACTGCTTCATGTGAGTCAAAAATTACTTTTATAGATGGTGATAAAGGAGTATTGCGATATCGAGGCTATGATATAGAAGAATTAGCAAATAAAAGTGATTTTATTGAGGTTGTAAATTTATTAATTTATGGAGATTTGCCAAATAAAGATCAGTTAGTAAAATACAAAAGACTTATTACTAGACATACATTATTACATGAGCAAATCATAAATTTCTTTCAAGGATTTAGACGTGATGCTCACCCGATGGCTATGATGGTTGGCGTAATGGGCGCATTATCATCTTTTTATCAAGATAGCTTAGACATTCATGACGCTCATCAGAGACAAGAGGCAACAAGAAGAATTGTTGCAAAATCATCAACTATCGGCGCAATGGCTTACAAATATTCAATTGGCCAAGCATTTGTTTCTCCAAAGAATAATTTATCGTTCTATGAAAATTTTTTACATATGTGTTTTAGTAATACTGCTGAAGAATACAAAATTTCACCAATACTAGCCAAAGCGATGGATACAATTTTTATATTGCATGCAGACCATGAGCAAAATGCATCAACATCAACAGTTCGATTGGCGGGGTCATCAGGTGCCAATCCTTTTGCCTGTATTGCCGCCGGAGTGTCTTCTCTATGGGGCCCTGCACACGGTGGTGCTAATCAGGCGGCCTTAGAAATGCTTGAAGAAATTGGAGACTCGAAAAATATAAATAAGTATTTAAAGAAAGCCAAAAATAAAAATGATCCCTTTAAGTTAATGGGTTTTGGGCATAGGGTTTATAAAAACTATGATCCAAGAGCTAAAATTTTAAAAAAAATATGTAAAAAAGTTTTAAGTCATGTTGGAATCAAAAATGACCCAATACTAAAACTGGCAATGGATCTTGAGAAAATAGCCTTAAAAGATAAATACTTTATTGAAAAGAAACTGTATCCAAATGTTGATTTCTACTCAGGTATTATTCTTAGGGCAATTGGTTTTCCTCCAGAAATGTTTACAGTTATTTTTGCTATTGCTAGAACTGCTGGCTGGACAGCTCAATGGACTGAAATGATTGAAGACCCTATTCAAAAAATAGGTAGACCAAGGCAACTTTATTCTGGCAATAAATCACTAAAATATGGAATTAGTAGATCAAAAAAAAATACAAGGTAAATTAATTTAAAACGCTGTAGATCTTTAAATCATACTGTTTAGCAAGTTCAATAAACTTTTTCTTATTGTGAATAATTGTAAATTTAGGATCAATCGCAATTCCATTTAAATTTGATTTTTTTATCAATTTTAAAGTTTGTAATCCAATGACAGGCAAATCGACAAGCATGCTTTGATTTTTTTTAGGTATTTTTGTTAATAAACCAGCCTTGTTTTCAAGCTGATTAAGCTTCTGCCTAATGAAGGCCGTTCTTTTCAATAAATTATCTGTTCCTTCCGCTGCCTCAATCGCAACAATGTAGCCATTTATGCAGACGATAGATTGGGCATTATCGTACTTTGACAGATCATTAAGTATATGTATTGATTTATCTTTATCTTTTCTATCAATTTTTGTAAAGTCGTCGTTTAATTCATTCTTATTAAAAAAAAAGGACTCCGAAACTTTGTTTGGAGGCAGTAAATTAAAACCTTTCTCAGTAAATATATCTAATATAGAAATTAGAATTTTTCCATCTCCATGCATGTAAGAATTTATTAATTGGGGAATATATTTGTCAATTTCACCATCTTTTTTAAAGTAAGACAAATTAGGTCTATTGATTTTACCTAAAAAAAGTATGTCTAGTATTTTATGGTTATTTAAGGTGTCTAAAATTTTTTTTAATTGGAATAACTGAAAATTATAAACATTTTCACTTTTAATTTTTTTATTAGCAACATTTATAAAGATGGATTTTTTGTTTTTTGCTTTTAATGCAGAAAAAAAAGACTTTGCAATTGGATCATAGCCACCGATTATTGCAGTTGGAGGGCTATTTTTCATATTTACATAAACCTCTTGTGCTGTTTCCATTTAAAAATAAAAGCAGTTTTTTTATCAGAGGACTTTTTGTATTAGAGTAATTTTTAATTTCTTTAGCAATAGAGTCCCCAGTAAATATTTTTTCTACTGCTTGTGCGTATTCTCTTATTTGCTCCTTGGTATAACTGGCTCTTTTTAGACCCACTATGTTTATACCTGAAATTTTTGCTCTATTGCCTAATGCAAGACTATATGGAATAACATCATTTTCAACCGCAGACATACCTCCAATCATTGAGAGGCTTCCGATTTTACAAAATTGATGAACAGCAGAAATACCTCCGATTACCGCCTTACTCTCAACATAAACATGACCACCAAGCGTTACTTGGTTTGCAAATATAACCTCATTTTCGATAATACAGTCATGGGCAATATGTACCCCAACCATAAACAATGATCCATCTCCTATCAGAGTTAACATATTATCACCTTCGGTTCCTAAATTGGCGTTACAGTATTCTCTAAATGTATTATTTTTACCAATAACAAGTTTGCTTTTTTCACCTTTATACTTTAGATCTTGAGGTATTGAACCAATGGAGCAAAAAGGGAAAAATTGATTATTTTCATCAATATCGGTATTTCCATTGATACAGACAGATGATTGAATTTTGTTATTATTTCCAATCTTTACATTATCACCAACTATTGAATAAGCTCCGATCTCCACATTGTTACCAATAACTGCATTATCAGAAACTATTGCTGTTTTATGAATTTTAGTCATTCTCTCGATCCATAATCATCGCGCTCCATTGTGAATTGCATACAATTTCACCTTTTTCATTTACAGACTCACCCTCAAATCTCCAGACTCTACCTTTAGACCTAAGTGCCTTTACATTGGCATGCAATTTTTCATTAGGAAATACAGGTTTCCTAAATTTTGCTTTTTCTATATTCATTAAATAAACTATTTTATCGAAAGTTTCTTCTCTTAAACTAAAAGCAATTAAAGCCGCTGCTGTTTGAGCCATCATTTCGATGAGTATGACCCCAGGAACTACAGGATGGCCAGGAAAATGGCCTTTAAAAAAACTATCCCTGGTTGTAAAAATCTTTACTCCAGTGGCTTTTTTTAATTTTTCAATATTTACAAGCTCATCAATATATAAAAATGGAACTCTGTGTGGAATTAATTCATTAATTTCTTTTAAATTTATTTTATTTTTTACCATAAATTTTTTTATAATTTTTTATAAATTTATATAGATTAACTGCTGGATTACCCATAACAGATTCATTGTCATTAAGATTTTGAAATACCCCACTTTTAGCGGCTATTCTCACATTGTTTCCTACAGTTATGTGGCCGGCAATGCCTGCTTGACCACCAGTTAATACATTATTGCCAATCTTTGTACTTCCTGCAATTCCAGTCATTGCAGCAAATGCACAGTTACTTCCAATTTCAACGTTATGCGCAACGTGACATAGGTTATCCAAATACGTGTTTTCACCAATAGTGGTATCGCAGAAACTGCCTCTGTCAATTGTACATCCAGATCCAATAGATACATTCGATTGAATCACAACTCTCCCAGAGTGGTATATATTGTAGTTTTTCTTGTTATTTAAATAAAAGCCAAATCCTCTTTGCCCAATTGAGGTATTACTTCCAATATAAATATTTTCTCCTAAAATAGAATTTGAAATTGTAGAATTAGAACCAACCTTTGTCTCGTCGCCAATTACACAGGAATGTCCTATTATGGCACCATGGTTTATTTTTACATTATTTCCTATTATAGCACCATTTTCTATTTTAACATTATCTCCAATTTCACATTCTTTTCCAATCACAGGCCTATCTAGTTTATTTTTTTCTTTTTGATTAAAATCTCTAAAAAAAATATTTGATATTTTTGCAACTGACTTTTGCACATTATTAACAATAATTAATTTTTGCTCAGAATTTAATTCCTTTATTTTTCTTTTTGTGCATATAAGACTGGTATTTGTTGGTAATTTATTCTTTAACTTTTCGTTATCATATAAAAAGGACAATGAATTATTTTTGATATTGTTTAAACTTACAAAATCGTCAAAAGAATAACCTTTCGCAATATTTACAGTTTCACATTCAATCTCTTTTTCAATCGTATCAATACTTATGGGGCCTAATTTTTTAAAAAAACTAGGAAACATGATGATTAGTTTAATGATACTTCGAGAGTAGGAAGTTCTTTATTAAGAATTTTTAAAGCCTCTTCAGTAATATCCATGTTCTCTGCATTTAATAATACAGTGTTTTTTTCGAGCAATACTGTTATGCCCTTATCATTAGAAATTTTTTCAAGTATTGGTTTGAGTGCGTTCAATACATTATTTCTTGACTCAGAAACAAGCATATCAATAGATAATAATTTTTCTTGTCTTGTTATGTTGTAATTTTGAATCTTTTTTTCATACTCTTTTCTTTTTTCTTCAAATGCAGCTGGTGCCATGATTTGCTGAGACTCAATTAGTTCATTCTGTTCATCAATAAGGCTTTGATCTTCATCCTTTATTTCATCTTCTATATCTTTAGCTATTTTTTCTATTTGCTCAGCTGCATCTTTAGCTGACTTTGACTCTGATAAAATGAAGTTAAGGTCTACTACGCCTATTGTAGTTTCAGGATAGTCAGCAAACGCAAGATTTGAAAAGAAGCTTGTACAAAATAATAAAAGCACAAAAAGACTTTTCATTTTTATTATTAACTTCATTTAAAAATTGTATCCAATGTCAAAATATAAATTATCAGTTGTATCAGTGTTTTCGCTTTCAATTATATGTGCGTAAATCACATTAATAGGGCCAATTGTTGAGTCCCAATTGAAATTTACACCCAAAGATGACCTCATTTCATGATCGTCTTTTATAGATGAATAGGCTGGATTTTCAAGTCCCCATACGCTACCTACATCTAGAAATACTGTACTAGTAATATCAAAAGCATCTAAGTTGAAATCAATATTTGTTTCAAGAGATGTCAAGTAAAAATATTGACCGCCAGTGTATGAGTTTCCAGTTCTTGGCCCTATCTTACCAGATTTGAAACCTCTAAGTCTTTTTCCGCCCAATTTATAATTAGAAGATAAAGGCGCATATTTCCCATTATACCCATTGGAGTTGCCTGCTTGAAATTTAAATGCACCAATCAACTCATCAGTCAGTCTTTTATACAAATTATACTGTACACTGTTTTTAATATAGTAGCTTGTCCCGCCAAGCCCTGCTAAGTCTTGTTCGATTTGAAAATTAAATCCTCTTGATGGCTTATATCGACTATTCCTCCTATCATAATTTAATGTGTATCCAATTGTCGAGTTTGTGTCTGTTCCAGCAAGTAGTCTTTCGTAGACCGTTGCATTTGAATCAGCTTTTACTTTAGCGGTAAAAAGAGAGTATCTTGTTTCTAGATATGTATCTGATGCAATAGGAAACTGTGCCTTAACACCGAAGCCAAGATCTTCAGTTTCGTAATTGGCAGATGCTGGATCTGTAAAGTTACTATAAAGATTTCCAGTTAAAGCTAACTCTTTGTTGTAAAAGTAAGGCTCAGTATAGGAAATATCATAGGTATTTCTTGTACTAGAAAAACTTGATGCAAAATTTACTTTTTGCCCTTTACCTAAAAAATTTGTTTCTTTTAAACCTAAATTTAAAGAAGTGGCAGTTGCACTTGAATAACCAGCACCGAATGATGCTTCCCCGGTATTTTTTTCTTCTACTATTATTTCTAAATCTAACTTATCAGGATGTTCAGTTCTTAGCTCTTTAACTTCAACATCTGAAAAGAAATTTAATGCCCTTATTGAGTCCCTAGAATATTCAATTGCATATTTATTATAGGCATCACCTTCTGATAAAGAAAATTCTCTTCTTATGACTTTATCTACAGTTCTAGTATTACCTGATATATCAATATTATTTACATATACTCTAGGGCCCTCATTGATCTTAAAATCAATACTAACAATTTTTTTTTCGTTATCGGGTATTAATTCAGGCTTTATTTCAATGAAGGAATAACCGCTTAATTCTGCAGTGTTTTTAATTTGTTCAACTGTTTTTTTTATTTGACTAGCATCATATACATCTCCAGAGTTAAAAAGGATTGATCTTTTAAGCAAATCTAAATTGATTTTTTTTAATTCATTTGTAACATCAATTGCACCAAAACTATATTTTTCACCTTCACTTATAGATAAGATAATTTCAAAATCATTTTTATTTAATGACAGCTGAGCAATTGATGTAATGAATTTAAATTCTGGATAACCATTGTTATTATAGAATTCGGTTACAAGCTGTTTATCATATTCTAGTTTATCAGGATCATATCTATCCGCTGAAGATAAAAATCGAAGGAGTGTTTTTTCCTTAGTCTTCATTAATGATTTAATTTTTGCTGATGAATAAACTTTATTTCCCATAATTACTATTTTTGAAACTTCAGCTACATCTGACTCTTCAATTTCGTAAGTTAAGTTTATTCTATTATTATCTAATAATTGCACTTTTGGAATGATCTCAGTAGATAATCTTCCAGATCTTTGATATAAAGATAACATTCTCTCAATATCTTTTTTTACCTTGTTTCTTGAATAAACAGATCTTTCTTTGAGTGAAATTTCTATTAATAGATCTTCATCTTTTATTTTGCTGTTACCAGTAAATTTAACTAGATTTATAGTAGGATTTTCTTTTATTGTAATAAGCAATAAATTATTTTCAAAAGATATTGATATATTTGAAAAAAGATTTGTTTCAAATAAATCTTTAAGAATTTTATTTCCAAGTTCCTCATTATAAATATCTCCAATATCTACATCCGAGTAAGATATGACAGTCTCGATATCTATTCTTTGCGTTCCCTCAACTTTAATTTCGTCTATTAATTTATCATTTCCATAGACAAAGTTACTACAGCATATTAGACAAAAAAATAAAATTAAAAATCTTTTTTTAGTGAAGTGAAACATATTTTATTTAATTACCGATATTTATATTATTATCAATCCAATTATTAATATTTTTTAAATCTTTCAAACTAGGGTTCATTATATTGGAGTTTTTACTAAAAATTAAATCTAAATTAATTTCATTTAATTTAACAATATCTGTAAATTTGATCTTATTTTTAATAAATAATTCAACTAGCAACTCATTTAAATAATTAAACGTATGGGGAGCTAAGCCACCCATTTTCATTACTTGTCGACCAAGACTTAATGCTGGAAATTTTTTTTCATCAATTTTAATGAACTCAAAGTTCCTATATTTTGTTAAATCAAGTGTATCTACCTTAGATGTGTATTTATTAAATTTAAAAAATATTGAAGAAATTGGTATTCGCATATCTGGCTTATTTAAAACAGCGGTACTTATACCATTTTCATAATTTACCAGTGCGTGAATTATAGCTTGCGGGTGTATTATTGCGTTAATTTCATTATTCTTTAAATTAAATAAGTATTTTGCCTCAATTATCTCTAAAGCTTTATTCATCATAGTTGCTGAATCAATTGATATTTTTTTGCCCATTTTCCATATTGGATGCCTAATTGCCTCATTTAACGAAGCCTCTTGCAATTGTCGTTGATTGAAGTTTATAAATGGTCCTCCAGAGGCGGTTATTGTAATAGTTTTTAAATTTCCCAGATTACTTGAAAGAAGGTGATATATGGAATTATGCTCAGAGTCTAAAGGAATTATTTGAGTTGAATATTTTTTTGCAAGTAAATTAAATTTTTCTCCTAAGCTAATTATGCATTCTTTATTGGCAATTCCTACTTTTTTTCCAGATTTTAAAATTTCTAATAAGAGCTTTAAAGGAACTAAACCACTAATAGCAAATATTATAATATCAGTTTTTTTTGAAATGATTTTGTGAAAATCAGAGAGATCATTAAATACTTCGTAAGAGTTTAAATTTATCTTAATTGGTTTTGTTAGTGATTTTTCATTAAATCCAATTTTTTTTATATTATAAAGTTTTGCTATTTTGTAGAGTTCCTTTAATTTTGTATTGCACGTAATTCCCTCAATATTTATATTTTTTTTATTTTTACTTATAACAGATAGGGTTGAATTACCAATACTTCCAGTAACACCATAAATTACAGTATTAATTTTTTTCATATTAAATTTAATAAACCAATAATAAAAAAAACTAATATGAAAGAGTCAAATCTATCTAGTAATCCACCGTGACCTGGCATAATGCTACCTGAATCTTTAATAGATGCTTTACGTTTTAAAAGTGATACCAACATATCCCCTACAAATGATAAGAATATAATAATCAAGACATAGTAAGTTGAAATTTTATTTGATATGTCAATTTTAGAAAGAGCTAATTCGACACATAGTATTGTTATTAATATTCCACTTAAAAGGCCACTATAGGTTTTTCCATAGCTAATTTTGGGCATTAGTTTCGCCCCTCCGATAATTTTACCTCCCAAGAAGGAAAATGTATCAAATAACCAAATTACCATTATTACTGTAATTATAGAAAAATCACCTAATTTCTCAGTTATAAATAGAAACAAAAATAGTAAAAAGGAAGAAGTAGATACAAATGAATAAATATTAAAAATTAATACATTTTTAACTTTTTTTTTCATTAAATGAATTTCAAGTAAAATTATCGATGTAATAAGCAAATAAATTATCAATGTTAAATAATTACTATAAAAAAGTGGCAAGATAACAATTGGAATAAATATTAAAACTGAAATTATACGGTATAACAATTCTTTATTAAAAATATTTTCCATCTATTTGCCATGCTTTCTTTTTCTTCTCATAAAATCATCTAATGCATGATTTAAGTTTTTTACATTAAAGTCTGGCCAAAGTACCTTTGTGAAGTATAGTTCTGAGTATGCACTTTGCCATAACATAAAATTACTTAGTCTAATTTCACCGCCCGTTCTAATAATTAAATCTGGATCTTTTGACTCGGGAACGTATAAATATTTTTTTATATTGCTTGATTAATTATCTAGTTGTCTCATCTTTTTAATTGCGTCATTTATCTCTTGTCTTGCCCCATAATTAAATAAGAGATTTACTATTGTCCCGTTATTTTTAAGAGTTTTTTCTGTCACGCTATCTATAATTTTGAGTAATTTTTTTGATAACCTTTTACGACTTCCATAATGTCTAATCTTTAGATTGTTTTCATTGGCTTTGTTTTGAAAATCTTCATAAAATAATTGAATAAGATCAAATAGATTTCTTATCTCTGATGGATTTCTATTCCAATTTTCAGTTGAAAATACATAAAACGATATTTCAGTTATATTATATTTTAAATTTTCTAATTGCTCACAAATTGATATACAATTTTTTATTCCAAATTCATGGCCAATCTTCTTTGCGACTTTTTTCTTTTTTGCCCACCTGCCGTTTCCATCCATAATAATAGCAACATGGTTTATTTTTTTTCTTAGTAAACTTGAGGAATTCACTTAATTTTATTTATTCTTTAAATCTTCTTCTTTATTTTTTAGTATATTATCGATCATCTTAATTTGATCTGATGTGATTTTTTCAATTATATCTTGAAATTTTTTTGATTCATCCTGTCCAATCTCTTTCCCTTTTTCAAGTTTTTTTACTTGCTCAATCCCATCTCTTCTTATGTTTCTAATCTCAACTTTTGAGTTTTCAGATATTTTACCTGCCATCTTTAAATATTCACTTCTTCTTTCTTCAGTAAGCTGAGGAAGAGGGAGTCTAATCAAATTGCCTTCTATCATAGGATTTATTCCAAGATCGGACTCTCTTAACGCCTTATCTACAAGTGGTACATTGGAGTTATCCCAAACATCTACATTAATTGTACGAGCATCAGGAGTTGTAATATTGCCAAGTTGATTGATATTCATTTTCTGATCATAAGCATCAACCTTTATAGTGTCTAGCATGCTTGGTGACGCTCTCCCTACGCGAATACCCTGCATATCAGATTTAAATGATTGAACAGAAGAATTCATTCTACTCTCAATATCGCTCTTTATATTTTCAAACATTATTTATCTCTGAATATTTGTTTTTATCATTATAAACTTTTTTAAAGCAATTTTTTTGTAAAATTGAAAATATTTTGATTGGTATGTCATTATCTCTTGCAATACTTACTGCGGCACTATCTAGAACTTTTAGATTCTTTGATAAATATTGGCTAAACGAAATTTTTTTTAACCTTTTAGCATTTTTGTATTTTTTAGGATCTTTATCGTATATTCCATCTACTTGTGTTGCTTTATATATAAATTTACACTCTAATTCGGCAGCTCGCAAAGCAGAAGCTGTGTCAGTTGAGAAATATGGATTCCCAGTTCCTGCTGCACAAATTACTAGTCTATTTTTTTCCATATGCCTTATAGCTCGCCTTCTAATATATGTTTCACAAATAGATTGAATTGGAAACGCCGACATAACCCTTGTGTCAACATTTAGATTTTCAAGAGAATTTTGCAAAGCAAGACTATTCATAACTGTTGCCAGCATACCCATATAGTCTGCATTGGCTCTATCCATGCCTTTGGCAGATGCGACCAAACCTCTAAATATGTTTCCTCCGCCTATGACGACACAAATTTGAACATTTAATTTTTTTAATGATATAAGGTCTTTTGCAATTCTATTAACAGTATTTAATTCAATTCCATAATTCTCTTTGCCCATTAAAGATTCACCAGATAATTTAATTAATATCCGGTCTAATCTTTTTTTAGTCATCTTATGAACCTATTTCGTACCTTATAAATTCTTTTATCGAAATATTACATTTAAGTTTTTCAGCGCTATTAATAAGATACTGCTTAACAGATATAGAGGGATCGACAACATATTTTTGTTCAAGTAAAGTGTGTTCCTCGAAGAATTTTTTCAACTTTCCGTCCATCATCTTTTCCAAAATATTATCGGGCTTCCCAGTGTCTTTAAGCTGCTGTTTAATTATTTCTTTTTCATTATTTACAATTTCAATATTAAGGTCCTTTTCGGAAATTGATTTTGGGTTTAAAGCGGCAATATGCATACATATATTTTTTCCAATCTCATTAATTTCTGTGCTATCTGACTCAATATTCACTAAAACTCCAATTTTACCAAGGCCTTCACTTACGCTATTATGTACGTAACTGAATACATTTCCATTTATATTGGCAGATCTTCTTAAAACTATATTTTCTCCAATTTTACCAACAGCTTCATTAATTAAATCTTTAACATCCTGATTATCTTCTAGAGAACTCTCCTTATTTTCGAAAGAAATATCCAAAATCGAGTTAACAAGATTATGGAATTCTGAATTTCTTGACACAAAATCAGTCTCAGAATTTACTTCTAATATTGATGCTTCACTTGAGCTAATCTTAACTCCGACAAGACCCTCATTTGCGCTTCTGCTTGATTTTTTTTCAGCTTTTGCAATGCCTTTTTCTCTCAATAATTTAAATGCCTTAGTTATATCTCCACCAGCATCAGATAATGCGGTTTTACATTCCATCATGCCCGCCCCTGACATCTTTCTTAGTTCCTGTACTTCTTTAGCGCTTACTGTCATTATTTAACTTTCTAAGATTCACTTTCTTTTTTAGCTATGGAATCTATTTTAGAGTCAAATGATTGCTCATTAACATTTTCTTTTTTTTTACTTCCTAAGTCATTTGCAAAATCAATATTTACTTCAGAGGAATTAATGGTCTTTTTTATAAGAGAACAATAAAGGTCAATCGAACGCCTTGAGTCATCATTACCAGGAATAGGATAACTTATTTTATCTGGGTCACAATTAGTGTCTACAATACCTATAATTGGTATATTCAGCAAGTTAGCTTCTGATACTGCGATATGTTCTAATTTTGTATCAATAATGAATACTAAATCTGGTGACTTTTTCATCTCACTTATCCCACTCAGAGATTTAATGAGTTTTTCATGTTGATTAGTAATCTTTAGAATTTCTTTTTTTGTAAATTCATTATCCGGATTCGATTTTAAAATTTCTAACTCTTTCATCTTTTTGATGGATTTTGTTATTGTTGTCCAGTTTGTTAACATTCCTCCTAGCCATCTGTGATTTACATAAAATTGATTAGTTTCCTGAGCTAGCTCAGCTATTTTATTGGCAGCTTGCTTTTTTGTTGCAACAAATAAAATTTTGCCACCTTTTGATACAACATTATCAATTATTTTGAGTGCATCACTCAGCATTTGCAGAGTATAATTTAAGTTTATTATATGAATATTCTCTTTAGTACTATGAATGTACTTTGACATTTTTGGGTTCCATCTTTGTGATTTGTGACCAAAATGAACACCCGCGTCCACTAGTTCTTTTAAGCTGATATTTGGTATACTCATTATATTTTCTCCGGTTGATCATCCACAACAATTTGACCTTTTAAAAGGACCGGACAGCATTAGCTATCGTTGTGTGATATTTGACTATCTAATTATAATAAAATAATAATCTTTACAACAACTTATTATATGTAGTTTATCTTCTTAACGCCTTTTAAAACTCTAATTCTATCTATCAATTCCGACGTAATATTGAATTTCCCAGGCAATCTAAGTAATTGATTATTAATGATTATCTCAATTTTGCTCAGGCCTTTTGTCAAATTTAATTTTTCTAACTCATCTTTTGTAAAATTTCCATCAGCATATATTTGGAGTGTTTGCAGATTTATATTTACATTTTTATTATCATTAGAGTTATTTAATTTATTTAGGCTTTCCACTTCCTCAAAACTAAAAACTTTTTTTAATTCCCCTCTAAGTGTGCCATTTGATGAGGAAAAATCTACTCCTAGAACAAATGACTCTCCTTCAATGAGCAATTCTCTATATTTTCTTAGATTACTCTCAAATATTATTAATTCATAAGTTGATGTTAAGTCAGAAAAATTTAAGAAAGCATATGAGTTGCCTCTAGCGGATCTTTTTTCTTTTTTGGTAAGCAATGTTCCGCCTAATAATACATCTTTCTGATTATGAAGTTCTGAGTTATCTTTTATAACGGAGTATTCCTTCAGAAATAGAGAACTAAAATTTTTTTTATGTACTTCTAATGGATGTCCTGATAAGTAAAAACCGAGCATCTCATACTCTTTCATTAATTTATAATTCGGTTTCCACTCATCATATTCATTGAATTTAAAATTTGCTAAATTCATATCATCAAACATATCTTTTTGAGAGTCTAAAGTAGCTGTATTTTTTGATTTATGATATTTTACAATTTCTGAAGCGTTATTGAAAATTGTAGCTCTATTTATATTAAATTCGTCAAATGCTCCTGCGCATGATAATGCTTCAATTGTTTTTTTGTTAATAACAGATGCATTGCATCTGTTTATAAAGTCATTGAAATCTCTAAAGGCTCCATTCTTATTTCTTTCATTATACAAATCTTTCATTGACTCGATTCCGACGTTTTTTATTGCTCCAAGTGCATATAAAATAGAATCATTGCTTCTTAAAAAGTTTGGTCCTGAGTAATTAATACTTGGGGGTTCCAATTTAATCTTAAGGCGAGCCAATTCCTGCTGAAAAGTAGATATTTTGTCTGTATTATTTATATCTAGTGTCATTGACGCCGCAAAGAACTCTATTGGGTAATGAGCTTTTAGATATGCCGTTTGAAAAGAAATTACTGCATAGGCCGCAGCATGGCTTTTATTAAACCCGTAAGCTGCAAACTTTGATAATAATTCAAAAATAAATTGTGCCTCGTTTGATTTAATATTTTTTTTCAAACATCCGTTTATAAACCTTTGTTTTTGGGCATTCATTTCCTTTTGTATTTTTTTTCCCATTGCTCTTCTCAGCAAATCCGCTTCCCCATCTGAATAACCTGACAATTCTCTTGCTACACCCATCACTTGTTCTTGATAAATCACAACTCCATATGTTTCTTTTAATAATTCTTCCAACAGGGGATGTATATAGTCAGGTTTTTCTCTGCCATGTTTTCTCTCAATATAACTTGGTATATTGGCCATAGGGCCAGGACGATATAGTGCTACAATTGCTATAATATCTTCAAGCTTATCAGGCTTGAGTTGTTTAAGGGTATCTTTCATACCAGCACTTTCTAGCTGAAAAATGCCTGTTGTTTCGCCTGTACTTAATAATTTATAGGTTTCAATATCATTTATATTAATGTCATCAATTGTGAATGATTGATTATTTATTTTTACTAAGTTTATACAATTATCTATGAGTGTTAGTGTCTTTAGGCCCAAAAAATCAAATTTTACCAAACCAGCATTTTCTACCCATTTCATGTCAAATTGAGTTAGAAGAATATCAGAGTCTGGATCACTATATATTGGCACATCTCTAAAGACTTCTTCTTTAGAAATAACAACGCCGGCTGCATGTATTGATGCATGTCTTTTAAGGCCCTCTAACTTTAGAGATATATCTAATAATTTGCCAATTTTATTATCTTTATTTGCCTCTTCTTTAAACCTAGGCTCTTCATTAATATATTCTTGCAATGTCATAGGCCTTGAGGGATCGAAGGGCATTAATTTACATAAATAGTCAACTTGACCATAAGGAATTCCAAGAACTCTGCCTACATCCCTGATCACAGCACGAGCCTGCAATTTTCCAAAAGTAATAATTTGAGCTACATGATTATTGCCGTATTTTTCTTGAACATAGTCTAATACTAGATCTCTTCTATCCCGACAAAAATCAATATCAAAATCAGGCAAGGATACTCTCTCTGGATTCAGAAATCTCTCAAATATAAGGCCAAATTTTATTGGGTCCAGGTCAGTAATTTTTAAACACCATGCAACTAACGAACCAGCTCCAGATCCTCTTCCCGGGCCTACAGGTATATTGTTATCTTTAGCCCATCGTATGAAATCTGACACTATTAAAAAATAACCTTCATATTTCATATCGATTATTATTTTCAACTCTTTCTCCAATCTCTTTACATATTCTTCTCTGATTGAAAATTGTAATTTTTCATCAATCCCTTCACTCAAATATTTGTGAAGAAGGTGCTGCTCAAGGCCTTCATACGCTAATTCTCTTAGTAATTTCTTTTCTTGACTATCATCTTTAATAAAAGAAGGAAGTTCAGGCATTTTAATTTTTGGTCGATGTGAACATCTCTGGGCAATCTCAATCGTATTTGATAACGCCTCGGGTATATCCGAAAATAATTCATTCATTTCATTTTGCGTCTTAAAATAATGATTTTTCGATAGTTTTTTTCTGTCTTTTTGTGATACAAATAATTTTTTTTCAATGCACATCAGGGCATCATGTGACTCATAGTGATCTGGCCCTTCAAAATACACGTCATTAGTTGCAACAAGTGGAAGATGGTTGTCATATGCTAAGTTTAAGAGAACCTCCTCATCTATTCTATAATCATTTCCTCCAATTCTCTGGATCTCGATATAAAAATTATTAATGAACTCACGTTTAAAGTCAGATATAAACATATTCGATTGTTTGGTTATATTTTTTCCTTTGGAATATTTTAATACGGAATTATCTCCTCCAGACAAGACAATTAGTCCTTCTTTGTTTTTAAATAAGGTCTCAATATCAACATGTGCATTTTCTTTATGGCTCATATATGAAGTTGATATGATTTTTAACAAATTTCTATATCCTTCTTGATTTTTTGAAAAAATATTTAAAAAGAAATAAAGATCATCATTACTCGTATTTTCATGAAGATAGTTTGTTGGGGTTTTAATTTTTACATTGCATCCTATGATGGGCTGAACCCCAACTTTGGAAATTTCTTCACTAAACTCCAAAGCTCCAAACATATTATTGGTGTCGCTTATACCAACAGCGGGCATTTTAAATGCATGACAAAGTTCTGATATACGGGCTATAGGCAATGCTCCTTCAGACAGCGAATACTCTGTTTTATTTGTTAAATGAATAAAATCCTGCATTTAAAGACTGATCCTTTTATTTGCTTTAGACGCCCATTCCTCGTTATGGGTAGCCATAATTAATGTCATATTTTCTGATTCGACGTAGTTTATTAAATAGTTAAATACTAGTTTAGAATTTTTGCTATCCAAGTTGCCGGTTGGTTCATCGGCAATTATAAATCTCGGCTTACTTACTAAAGCTCTCGATATTGCCACTCTTTGTTGCTCACCTCCTGATAATGAATTAGGAAAATGTGAATATCTGTCATCAATCTTAAATGCCTTCATTATAGAATTTGCTCTATCTAACGCCTGGTCCTTATTGTATCCATTCAATATCAACGGCAATGCAACATTTTCTATTGCATTGAAATTTTCTAATAAATTATAGTTTTGGTAGACGAATCCAAAATTGTCTCTTCTAAATCTGTTTTTTTGTTCACTATTTAAATTTGTCAAATCTATTCCATTGAATATTATAGTGCCCTCATCATAAGTATCGAGCAAGCCAACTAAATTAAGAAGCGTCGTTTTTCCGGAGCCTGAAGGGCCTGTGACTGCAATGAAGTCACCTTTTTCTATATTGAGAGAAATATTTTTTAAAATCGACAATCTATTATCAGCTTGATTATAAGATTTTGATATTTTTCTTAAAATTAAATTAGACTCAGGCATTATTTAGTATTCCCCTAATTTCTGTTTTAGATGCTTTATAAGCTGGGTATACAGTTGCCGTAATTGATATTATTAATGAAAATAGAATAATTATTGTAATTTGAGTCGCATCAATACTTGTTGGCATTTTATCAAGATAATAAAACTCAGATGGAAATAAATTTAAATTAAATGTTGCATTAAGAAAATTTCTTATTGTATCGATATTAATTGTAAAAAGTATGCCAAGGATTGATCCAATTACAGTTCCGCTTAAACCTATGAGAGTACCGACTAGTAGAAATATTCTTAAAATTGAATTATCGCTACTTCCAATTGTTTTTAAGACTGCAATTTCTTTGTTTTTATTTTGTACCAAAATAAATAGACTTGTAACAATATTAAAGGCAGCTATAACAATTATAAGCGATAATACAAAAAACATTAATTCACGCTCTGTTGCCAATACTTCCCAAAATGAATTATTTAGATCTATCCAATCTTTTATTAAATAATCGTCATTGTATATTTTAATTAATTCGCTTTTAACTTTTTCGACGTTATTTATATTTTTTAAATGAATCTCAATGGTTGAAATCTCATCATCAAGATTCAAGAGTTTTTGAACATTTGTGAGAGAAGTAAATGCAAAATTTTTATCATATTCGCTCATACCTGAACTAAATGTAGCTGATACAGTCATTTTATGAGATCTTGGGATTTGACCTAATGGAGTAGAGATCATCGAGGAAGACATAACTTTAATTTCATCTCCCGGCAACACTCCCAAAGAAAAAGCCAGTTCCTCCCCTAATATTATTGAATTATCAGATAGTAAGTTATTGCTATTCTCATTTGTATTATCAATAAATTCATAAAATTTTATATTTTCGTAATTGATTGATTTTACGACTATTCCACTGTTTTTATTAATTGAACTTATCAAAGCTTGAATAGATATATTTCTATCTACAAATAATATTTCTTCAATTCCCAAAAGGTTTCTATCATGTACAAAGTATGGGTCTACATTCTTAATATAAATATGCCCATTAAAACCTATAATTCTTTTTTTTAGTTCCTCATGAAAACCGTTCATTACAGACATCACAATTATTAATGTTGCAACACCAATACAAATACCAATAAAAGAAAGCCATGAAATGATTGATAACAACCCACCCTTTCTCAAAGGAACAAGGTATCTAAAAGCTATAAATCTCTCAAAATAATTAAATGGCACTTTGTTTAAACGTTCATTTCTTCTAGAAACTTACCTAATTTAT
>MDTA01083054.1_pt1 | contig 20090 bp, 25 predicted proteins | sample 811151 | NCBI WGS metagenome assembly MDTA01 (sample SAMN05326648, study PRJNA326480) | marine metagenome | isolation source: seawater | place: Indian Ocean: South | collected 2010 | reverse complement strand
TCAATACGCAGACTACAGCACATCTAAATGGGCAAGAAAAGAAAGTGCATTAGATGAGTCACAACTTGCGGCAATTGACAGCAATGGACTATTTAATCTGAATGATTTCTTACCTGCTAAACCAACAGCAGAAGGCGTCCAAGCAATAGCAGAAATGTTCCAAGCATCAGTTGATGGGGAGTTATATGACCCTGCAAAATGGGGTAACTTTTACAAACCCTTTGGACTTGATACAGGAACTAAAACACAATCAACAGTGGCACCGGCTCAACCTGCTCCAGCAGTATCACAGCCTGCAACAGAGAGTGTGGCTCCTGTAGAAACACAAACTGAAACAGTAGCAGAAACAACTGCTCCTGCTCCAGAAACTGTAACTGAACCCGTTGCAACAGGTGGTGAAGATGCTGGTAAAAAATCAGCAGACGACATCTTAGCAATGATTAGAAATAGACAATCATAAGGAGGAGACATGCAGAAACCATTTGACTTAACTAAGTTTAGAACTGGTCTGACAAAAAGCATCACAGGAATCAGTGCAGGATTTTTCGATCCAAAGGATTGGATTAGCACTGGTAATCACACACTAAATTACTTAATTAGTGGAGACTTCAATGGAGGAATTCCGCTAGGCAAAGTCAGTGTGTTCGCTGGTGAGTCTGGTTCTGGTAAAAGTTTTATTTGTTCTGGTAACATTGTAAAAAATGCACAAGACCAAGGGTGTCAAGTAGTGTTGTTTGATTCAGAGAATGCACTTGATGAAGCCTGGTTACAAGCATTAGATGTAGATACAACTCCAGACAAATTATTGCGTATAAGTGTTTCAATGATTGATGATGTTGCAAAAGCAATATCAGAGTTTTTGAAAGACTACAAATCTAATTATGGCGATCTGCCATATGAAGAAATGCCTAAACTAGTATTTGTTATAGATAGTTTAGGTATGTTACTAACTCCTACAGATGTAACGCAATTTGAGAAAGGGGACATGAAGGGTGACATGGGCAGAAAGCCTAAGGCACTGACAGCCTTGGTCCGTAATACAGTCAACCAGATTGCACCTTTCCCAATCGCTCTTGTAGCCACAAACCACACCTATGCAAGTCAGGATATGTTTGACCCTGACGATAAGATCAGTGGCGGACAAGGGTTTATATATGCATCAAGTATTGTTGTTGCTATGAAGAAACTTAAATTAAAAGAGGATCTTGATGGTAATAAAACAAGCACGGTGCAAGGTATCAGAGCGGCCTGTAAAGTGATGAAGTCACGTTATAGTAAACCGTTTGAAGGCGTACAGGTAAAAATACCTTATGAAACAGGCATGGACCCTTATAGTGGTCTCTTGGAAATGCTAGAAACAAAAGGTATTGTGGAAAAGGTAGGTAATAAACTATCTTATATCTCACCTGTAACTGGAGAAGAAATCAAAGAGTTCAGAAAAGGCTGGACTGGTGATAAACTTCAGGTAATTATAGACGAATGGGGTCAGAATCCTATTGCACAAGACGATTCTATAGATATTGATCCTAATGAGTTAGATCCTTCAGAGGAGGAATATAAAGATGAGTCCTGAAACAGCACTACTCTATGATACCTGGGACAGTATTAAATCATACGTCTCATCAAAAGAACGACTACATGTCGCAGAAGAACTGGTCAGAACATTTGACGATAATGTTGATATTTCAGATGTTGAAGAACATTTGAATAGTTTTGACAAAGTTATGAAAGCGGCATTAGTCAGCCACTTTGAATTTGGATTCGAAAAAGATGAAGATGAAGAGGAATGGGAATATTAGATTATGGCAACTCACTATAACAAGATTGTTGAAGACTTAGGAAACATAGTACCGGCCATCGAGTATTATGAGAAACAACTTGAAGAAGCAAGGTGGGAAGTTAAAATTAAGGGTAGCCTGGAGAAATCCAGTGCCGCCCTCCCTGGCTTAACTGAGTATCGCTTTAATCAACTACAAGAAATTGAAGCAATACTTGAACATTTAAATATAGAACTTCGCAAAGAACGTTCTTTAACATTCCGTAAATATTTTGAAACATATAATAGGCAACTTTCCAGTAGAGACGCAGAAAAATATGTTGATGGCGAACAAAGTGTTATAGACCTAACTCATCTTGTAAACCAATTTAGCCTTTTACGAAATAAATACTTAGGCATAATGAAAGGATTGGATACAAAGCAATGGCAGATAGGACACATAACGAGATTGAGAACAGCAGGAATGGAAGACATAGTAATAGAATAGTTTATAACTATAATTTACAAGACTGCCAAGAAAGAAACAGATCTGATTTTGAAGATTTTACTGTAACACTTACAAAAGATCTTGTAAACAAATTAGAAGCAGACCCAAGTTATTCAAAACAAATAGATATAATTTTTAGGTACACTAGTGAAGGTACCTTGTGGTTAGTCAATGGTGAGTATTGGGCAGGAACAATACATAAATTTGCAAAAAAATATGATATACCATTGCAAAATATAACATTTTTGTCAGGTAGCGGAACTGTACAATCATCCTACGATAAATGGCACGAAATTTATGCTCCTAATGAAAATAAATTTAAATGTGATTATGAGCATTTTGGTTTTTTCCTTTACGGAAAAAACAAACGATATTATGACCATTTAAAATTTACAACTGAACCCCCTACAGAATTAAGAAAACATAAATTTAATTGTTTTAATAGAAATATGTTAGCACATAGACAGAGATTTATGTTGGCAATGTGGGAAAAAGGATTAATAGAAACAGGTAAATTAACTAGTTTTCATTATTACAATAATGTAGATACTATGGAAAAATTTCCTGTACCAGATGATTTACTTGAACTTTTACCTATACAATGTGATATAAAAGGCGATTGGCAAACAGCATTTGATACATTATTTGAAGTAATAGAATGGACTGGTGATGATGGTGGAGATTGGAATAAAGTTGGAGATTATAGATATGTATATGAAAATTGTTACTTTACAGTTACAACTGAAAGTTCAGAATGTTTTACTTTAGCAGATCAATTTCACGAAGAACATTACAACGATTATTTTAGGCCTTTTCATACAGAAATGTTCATTACAGAAAAAACAACTCGTCCCATGTTAAACTTACACCCACAATTAATTTATTGTTGTACGGGTACCTTAGACCATCTTAAAGACATGGGATATAAAACATTTAGTAATTATTGGAATGAGGATTACGATAATGAAACAGATCCTATTAAGAAAGTGGATATGCTTACTGATGTAATAAAACAATTAAATGATAAACCTATTGAAGAATTACATGAAATGTATTGGGACATGATGCCCATTTTAAAGCATAATCAATCGCTTCTTATTAACCAATAAAGGTTGACAAAACTCCGTTTGATGCTATAATATTTATATAGTTAGGAAAAAGGAGTAATAATATATGTCAACAATCTTAATACTTACATCTTTAGTAGCGGCAATTACTGTACCTCTTTTTATAGGCATTAAAAAAGTTTATGAAGAGGAAGGTTTTATTACTGGTACAATAGGTATTGTATTATTTTTTACAATTTTAATTAATTTATTTTAATTAAAGGTTGACAAATATAAATTATTTGCTATAATATAACTATATTTTTTAATTAATGCTGTGGGAGGCAATATGGAAAATTTTGTAAAAATTAAAAAAGGGAGTTACAGATCTGCTCCAATCAAAAATGCGATCTTTCCTGTAATTAAACCTTTAACTTTTGGTAAGAAAGGTTCTTTTATTACAGTTGATGCTACATCTTTAATGGGCGACAATGCTAAAAAGATAAGAGTTTTAGTAGACTCTCCATTAGATATAGAGCCCTCTAATAAAGAGGCATACAATTCATTGATGCCTGTTAAAAAGAAGAAGCAGAAAAAAGAAACACCTGAACAAGCAATGGACAGGATTAAAGGACGTTTTGAAATTTTAGACAAAATGACTGATGCAGTTGCTAATGGTGTTGTTAGAGGACTAATTGTTAGTGGCCCTCCAGGAGTAGGTAAAAGTTTTGGTGTAGAAACTATACTTGAAGAATACGATTCAATGACAAAACTTTCTGGACAACCACCAAGAACAGAAGTTGTAAAAGGTTCAATGACACCAATTGGACTTTACCAAACACTTTACAATAATTCTAACAAAGGTGATATCCTAGTTTTTGATGACTGTGATAGCATTTTGTTTGATGAAGTATGTTTGAATATGCTTAAAGCAGTTTTAGACTCTGGTAAGAAAAGATACATTTCTTGGAAAGCAGAATCACAGGCTTTAAGAAGAGAAGGCATTCCTGATAGATTTGAGTTTAAAGGTGGCTGTATCTTTATTACTAATGTAAACTTTGAAGGAGTTAGAAGTAAAAAGATTAAAGATCACTTAGAAGCACTTATGTCAAGATGTCACTACATTGATTTAGGTATGGACTCTACTGCTGATAAGTTTTTAAGGATTAACCAAATTGTTAGAGATGGTATGCTAAAAGAGTATGGCTTTAGCAAAGAGTTTGAAAAAGAAATCATAGACTTTATGATTAAACATAGTGCTAGACTTAGGGAGATCAGTTTAAGAATGGTACTTAAAATTGCTGACTTGGCACAAATGGACTTTGATAATTGGAAAGAAATTTCAGAGTCAACATGTATGAGAAGGATCAATATTTATGAATCCTAAACATACGCCTACTAAATATTAGTAGGTTCCCCCTAGTGTTCGAATACCTCCCACATCGAACACTTGAAACCCCCAAGTATTTGGGGGTTTCTTTTTATATTTTTGTTGACAAAATATTTATTTCGTGTATAATTAATTAAAGTTTATCTTTATGGAGAAAAAATGAACGAATTTGATAAAAATTTTCATCTGAATTTTAGTCCTCTATACTTTACAGTTGTATTCATGCTGTTTATGATATGGGCAAATGAAACTAAAGCAGACGAAATAGAAGAAATTGTTGTTACTGCTCAACAAGAAAAGGTAGTCAAGGCGGACCCTATAGAAAGCAGTACTTTAATGAGTGCTATTATGCCTGCATTTACTTGGAATCCAGGAGGCTATGGTGGCTTTATTGGTTACAATGAACGTGGTGCTCAAACATCTCACACATCAGTCTTTGTAAATGGTATTCCAGCAAATGATCCTGGAGCAAGTTGGTATGATTTTGGACATGATATAGCAAGTGGACAAACTGTAAAAGTTATTACAGGTGCAAACGGAGTTGTATATGGTTCAGGTAGTATGGCTGGTACAATACTAATACAGGATACAATAGAAAGAGGTGCTACACTAAGATTGGAAAACGGTATTAATTATGCTAGAATGGCTCCAGTAGAACAATTAGAATTTAGTATGTTTGAAGACAGTATGGGAAGTGTTAGAAATGATAACGAAGAAAAAGACACTTACAGCAATAAAACTGCTAGGTTTAATGTAGATGTAGGAGATTTTAAAATTGTAGGTAAATTTATAGATTACGAATATGATTATGATAATTGCTACAATTACGATTGGGCACAAAGTAATGATTGTATTCAAGAAGGAGAAAGATATAATTTTGCATTAAGGAACGACTTAATTACTATAGGTAGAAACTACAATAATGCAGATTATTATACTAATGATATATCAAATGATGGAACATTTTTACATCAAGATCAAACTTATGCTAATGAAAGTTATAGAGATTATTTTAGGTTTGGTAACCAGTTAGAACTTAGCCAAAGTTTAAATATTTCATTTGGTGTAGATTTAGAAAAACAATATTATAATACTGTGAGTTGGCAAAATATTGAAGGCTCTACTGTTATAGAAACTGAAATCACAGAGCCTGGAATATCTTATGCAGACGATGACACAAATAAAACTAGACCATTATGGACTGGAGGATATATTGGCACAGGCGAATTTACTTCACAAACTATTGGTGATGGTATATTTACACTTACAGAAGTTGAGCAAAAATACACTGATGAAAATGGTGGATTATATTTTCAGGCAAATGCTAACTTTATTTTAAATTACAACTTTGGTGTAAGAGTTGGTAATGACAATCAAAATGCTCTTAGATTAGGAATATCTAAAGGAGACTGGTTTTTTAATTTAGGTAATAGTTTTAGAAAAGCAAACTTATATGAAAAATTTGGTGATGGATTTGTTAAAGGAAATGAAGACTTAGATCCAGAACAAGGTATTGGTGTTGAATTTGGATATGGTGTGTTAAGTGTATTCATGTATGACTTTAAAGAATCCATAGAATATATACCAGGATATAATACAGACATAAGTACAACATCTATTGTATTAGATGCAGAAGCAACACTATTTGTTGATGAAGATGATCCTACTAATAGTGGACCTGGCATTGGTTGTGTATTAAATCCTAATTGGACTGAAAATGATGAAGCAACATTTGAAATACCTGGTTGTATTTATAAAACAGTTACAGATGTAACACAGATATATACAATGCCTACTTATGCAAATACAGGAGAATATACAACACAGGGTATAAGATATGCAAATAACTTTGGTCCTGTCTTTCTAAGTTTGAAGTTTACAGATACTGATCAAGTAAGAGTGCCAAAATATGCAGGTATTGTTCAAGTTAGTGAGGACTTCTTTGATGTAAACTTTAAATTAAGATATGCATTTAATTTAGATAGGGAACCAGGACCCTATGACTTTTTAGCAGAAGGACAAGAATACTTAGAAGATCTCAACAAATTAGATCTTTATATTACAAAAGAATTTGTAAATGGTATGACACTTTCATTTAAGGCAGAAAATATTACAGATGAAATCGTAGAGGTTATTCCTTTTTATAATTCAGAAGGAAGAGAAATCTACTTGACACTAGACTATAAGTGGTAGTATAATAAATTATGGGCAAGTGTGTTTTAGAAATTAGAGATGAAGTGAATGTTAGATTCACTGGACTTGATGTTAAAACAAGGCGTAAGATTTCTGATGCTGTAAAATTCTTCTTGCCTCATGCCTACCATATGCCTGCCTATAAATTAGGACGTTGGGACGGTTGTGTAAGATTTTGTGATATAGGTGGCAGAACATATTTCCATTTACTAGATAGACTACTGCCAATTGTTACAGATGATGGGTACGATGTTGAAGTAAAAGACTTGAGAAAAAAATGGGAGTTTAACTTTACTCCTGTTAGTAAAGATAGTTATAAACATATTACATGGCCTAAAGGACATCCTGTAGAAGAACAACCTATAGAATTAAGAGATTACCAGGTGGATATTGTAAACAAGTTTTTGGAGAACCCACAATGTTTACAAGAAATTGCCACAGGTGCTGGTAAAACACTTGTAACTGCTGTACTAAGTCATAAGTGCCAAGCATATGGCAGAACTATTGTAATTGTTCCTAATAAAGATCTAGTAGTACAAACTGAAAAAGACTACATAAATTTAGGCATGGATGTAGGTGTATTATATGGTGATAGAAAAGAATATGATAAAACGCACACAATTTGTACATGGCAAAGTTTAAGTATATTAGAAAAGAAATCTAAAACGTATGAAGCAGATTTTCCTATAGAGGATTTTCTTAATAATGTTGTTTGTGTAATGGTTGACGAAGTACACAAAGCAAAAGCAGATGTACTTAAAAATTTACTTAGTGGGCCTTTTAAAGAAGTGCCTATTAGATGGGGACTTACAGGAACTATTCCTAAGGACGATCATGAAGCAGTTGGTTGTGTTTGCAGTTTAGGTCCTGTTGTTGGTAATTTAACAAGTAAAGAATTGCAAGACAAAGGTGTCCTAGCAGACTTAGATATCAGTATATTACAATTACAAGATGGCACATTAGGGTTTAGTAGTTATGCACAAGAATTAAAATGGCTTGTTACAGACCCAAATAGAATAGATCAAATAAGTCAAATAATAAATGGATTTGCAGAAAACGGCAATACATTGGTTTTAATAGATAGAATTAAAACAGGAGAAATGCTAACAGAACGCAATTCAGATTGGGCATTTGTAAGAGGCTCTATGAAGACTCAAGACAGGCAAGATGAATATGCTGAAGTTAGTGAAATGGATAATAAAGTGATTGTTGCTACATATGGTGTGGCGGCAGTAGGTATCAACATACCAAGAATATTTAATTTAATAATGTTGGAACCAGGAAAAAGTTTTGTGAGAGTAATACAAAGTATAGGACGAGGTATTAGAAAGGCACAAGATAAAGATTATGTTCAGGTAATAGACTTGACCAGTAATTTAAAATACAGTAAAAGGCATCTTACAAAAAGAAAAGCATTTTACAGAGAGCAGAATTTTAGACATAGTGTAACTAAGGTGGAATATAAATGAAAATATTAACTATAGAAAATAATACTTACGATATAGATACTGTACCTGATGAAATAGATGATATCAGATATTGTGTTTTAGATGGAGGAGATCCTGAATATGTGGATTTTTACTTCCTTCCTTTAATCTTTTTGGAAAGTTTTCATGCTCCTGCAATTTGTTTGCAGTTGGGAGAATTTAATATACAGATGCCAATGGATTGGAGTGTATTACTTTGTGATGAAGATTTTGATGGTATAGAAACTTTGCCGTTGGCAAGTTTAAACAATAGAGAGTTCAGGGCATTAGTAATGAATCCTTTGACTGCTAGACTTCCGCAAAGCGAACAAATACAAATTACAAACATTTATCAAGATGTAAAATGGTTTTTTCCAAAATTAAAAAATGGACATTTGTTAAGTGTTCCTTTAGAAAGTGGACCTAATCCAAAATGTGCATTTTTTGTAAAAGATGCAAACAAAGTTAAAGATATAGAAGTTGCAGATTTAATATAGGAGATTTACATGGCAAAATATAGATATAGAATAGAAGGTGGCAGATATGGGGGCGAACTTGTTATAGGAGAAGTCAATCCAGCATTTGCTACTTATTATGCAGATAAGCAAGACGAACTTGTAGATGCAGTTTTAGAGTCTGAAGATTGGCAAGAACAAGACGATGATACAGATACATTACTAGATCCTGAAGGACCTCCACACCCTGCATTACCAGGTGAAGATTTTTACATGTGGGAAAATGATGGATTTGAACATATTAATAGTGCCTATGCTGATGGCGGCTTTAATGTATATGAAGTTCCAGCAGATGGTTCTGATGATTGGGACTATGACAAAGAAGTATATGAAGGAGAAGCAATTCAAGTATATGGCAGAGAGGGAGGCTACTTTAATACAGAAGATGAACCTGAATTGATCAATGAAAAAGATGATGATGGTAATAACTATGTTCCTGTATTAGCATTTCACAGTTCAGAAAAAGGGTCTTTTGGTGCTTGGTTTATAGACACTGATGAGCCGTTTGATGAATTTAAATTAGGTTATGGTATTGTAGAAACCAATATAGCAGAATTTATAGATTCAGTTTACTATGACAAACAAGAATTAGACTGTGATTATGATTACAATGACACCACCGGTAAAAGTTATGATGCACAAGTAGGTTGGTTAAATACTAAGTGGCATGACAGTATGGAAAATGTTGCAGAAAACATGGAAGATTACTGGCTTGAATTCGACGAAAGTGTGGATTGGGAACGAGATAATAGATGAAAAGAATTTTAATTTTTGGATTACCAGGATCAGGTAAATCTACTCTTGCTGAAAAATTAGTAGAAATATTAGGAAATGCAGATTGGCATAACGCAGATAAAATTAGAGAAAAATTTAACGATTGGGATTTTTCTCCTGAGGGTAGAGAAAGACAATCTTTGCGAATGAGGGACTATGTTCGTAAAAGTGTTGCTAAGAAACGTTATGGTGTAGCAGACTTTGTTTGTCCTACAAATGAACTTCGTGAAAAAAATGTACCTGAATATGTTATATGGATGGATACAATTGAAGAAGGTAGATTTGAAGACACAAATAAAATGTTTGAAAAACCTGATGGCAGTACATTTATCAACGCAGTAATTAGGTCTGACGAATGGTGGACTGAAGAAAAATGTGAAGAATGGGCAAAGTTACTTGCTGTGGATATTAAAGATCATGAATTTGAACCAAAGCAACCAACTACACAAATGTTAGGAAGATTTCAACCTTGGCATCAAGGACACCAAAAATTGTTTGAAAGAGCATTGGCAAAGCATGGCCAAGTAGCAATTTTAGTGAGAGATATGCCACTTACGGATGATAATCCTTGGCAAGTGGATAAAATTTGTGAAAATATAGAAATCGCATTGGCCAAACATGCAGGTAAATTTAGAATTTACCCTATGCCTAATATAATGAATATTACATATGGCAGAGGTGTAGGATACAAAATAGAAGAAGAAGTTCTTGATGAAGAAACACAAAAAATTAGTGCAACAAAAATCAGAGAACAAATGAGAAAGGATGGCGAACTATAAAGTCTATGAAATAAAATTTAAAGACGGTATGGTTTATTACGGATATACAGCAAAGCCTTTTGAAATGAGAATGGCAGAACATTTAAAGGCAAGCCAAAAAGGTAAAAGTTTACTTTATAAAAAAATGCGTAATGCAGAGTATGACTGTGATGCTAGAATAGTTCAACATTTTCCTATAATGGAAGAAGCATTAGAATGGGAAAAAAAGTTGATCAGTAAAACTCCATACGACTTAAAATTAAATAGTAGTTGGGGAGGAGAAAACGGTGAAAACAATTATAGACGATGGAAACAGCAAGAAATCATCAAAAAACATTACAAAAGAAAAAAGACAAAATACAAATTTTAACCATCCTGCATACACAAGGTATCCACATATGATGGGAACAAATTATTTTGGTCCTGAAGGAACAGTTTCTGCTGATTATATAAACAGCGATAAAAATTTAAGATATTCTAAATGGAAAAAAACTTTTGCATTTAGACCTAAAATTACAATAAGTGGCAAAAAAGTTTGGTTAAAAACAATTTACAAAAGAAGGAGATGGATGCATATTGAACCTCCACAATTTCCTGTAAAAAGTTTTAACAAAGTAGAGTATGCGGAATGGGAAGACATTCTAAATTTAAAAATGAGGTAAACTATGTATCAATTTACAAGTGAGAGTGTTTCTGAAGGACACCCAGATAAAGTTGCTGATTTAATATCAGATAGAGTAGCAGATTTTTTACTAAAAGGCGATATTACAAATAGAGCGGCCGTAGAAACATTAGTAACAACAAATATGGTTACTATTGCAGGAGAGCATAAAAGTTGGGGTCTGGAAGATGACTATAAAGAAATTATAGAAAATATTATTCGTGATACAGTAAAAGAAATAGGGTATGAACAATCTGGTTTCGACTGGAGAAAGTTAAAAATTTATAATGAATTACATGCACAATCACCTGATATTGCATTAGGTACAAAAGATTTTGGTGCAGGAGATCAAGGTATAATGTTTGGTTATGCTAATAGAGAAACACAAAACTATATGCCTATTGCTATCTATTATGCACATGAGGTTCTAAAGGAATTATCCACAAGACGTAAAACTATAGAAAAATATAAAAAGTCTATATTACCAGATAGTAAATGTCAAATTACTGTAAACTATGCAGATAAAAATACGCCTATAGATATTAATACTATTGTTGTAAGTACCCAACATACTGAAGATACTACACAGGAAACTGTAAAAGAACTAGTATTTGAAGTTATTAATAGTGTAATACCTAAAGAATTACTTACAGATAAAACAAAATATCATATAAATCCAACAGGCAGATTTGTAGTTGGAGGACCAGATGGAGATACAGGATTAACTGGTAGAAAAATTATTGTTGATACCTATGGAGGTTATGCACCACATGGCGGAGGTGCATTTAGTGGTAAAGATGCTACAAAGGTAGATAGAAGTGCGGCTTACATGGCTAGATGGATTGCAAAAAATATAGTACATAAGTATGATTTTGATGATTGTTTTGTACAATTAAGTTATGTAATAGGCCTGAAAGAACCTTCTTCTATAGTAATATATGGTAATGGTGAATTAAGGTTAGATCTTATAGACGTAATTAAAAGAGACGTAGATTTAACTCCGCTTGGTATAATACATAAATTTGATATGTTTAATTTAAAACTTTCTAATTATACTAATTATGGGCACTTTGGAAACGACACACCTTGGGAGATTTTAGACTTATGAATTTAAAAGAACATATAAGAACAGTACCTGATTTTCCTAAAGAAGGAATACAGTTTAGGGATATAACAAGCCTATTAGAAAGTCCAGAGGCCTTCAATAAAGCACTTATTGACCTTACAGCATGTTGTATGATGTTTAATGCAAATAAAATGGTTGCAATAGAAAGCAGAGGATTCTTATTTGCTAGTCCTATTGCTAGAGATATGGAAATACCTTTAAGTTTGGCAAGAAAACCTGGTAAGTTACCTAACCCTACTTACCAAAGAGGATATGATCTAGAGTATGGACAAGCAACATTACATATTCAACGCAACACAAATTTAAAACCAAGTGATAAAATTGTTATAGTGGATGATTTAATTGCTACAGGAGGAACTGCTATTGCAATAGCAAGTTTAATTTGTCAGTGTTGGAATATTCCTAGAGAAAATATTTTAATTTTATCTGTTATAAATTTACCTGATTTAGGTGGAAGTGAAAAAATTAAAAAAGATGGCTTTAATTTAGAAACATTAATTGACTTTGATGGAGAATGAAGTATTTAATTATAGGAAATTTTAGAAGCGGAACATGGTCGCTACATAACAAACTTGTAAAAGAAAATGATCTTTTTACATTTAAAGAAATATTTTATGGTAATGAACAAAATATCAATAACAAGTTAGAAGATTTTTATAATACAGAAAATTGTATAGCAAAAATATTTCCAATACAGTTACAAAGTAAAGACGAAAATATTTTAAGGATTTGTAGTAAATTTTGTAACTTTGCAGATGAAATAATTTATACACAAAGGAAAAACACACAAGACCAAGTAATAAGTTATGCAGTAGCAAGTTCACAAAGTAACTCTTTAGATACAACACCTTGGTTAGAAAATAGAATTTTATTTAAAAAAGAATTAACAGACGATATTTTAAATAAGTCTTTTAATAGATTAAAAAAGAACGACCAGTTTATTCATAAACTATTTGACATTTTCCCAGGAAAAGTATATACTTTAGAGGAAGACTTTGAATTCATGCCTTATCCTAATAAGTATGAATACAAAGGAGAATGGCAGGTCCCTCAAGAATTTAAAATGTTAGGAGCATAGAATGGCACAAAAGCAATCACAACAAAAAGTAGACTGGAAAAAAGAAAAATTAAAAAAGCAACAGGCACAGGATAGACGTAATGGCTAAAAAACCTCAAATACCTCTCAAAGATGTAATGTCTGCAATAGATAAAAAAGATAAAACTTTTTATAATAAACTTACAGATGAACAAAAGAAGGCATTTAGTGCCTGGATGATGATGAGGTATTGCAGTAGTGTACAAGGCAGAGATGCCGCAAATTATATCTATATGACTAATGAACTTGTTAATAGATATCATAAAATAGAATATAAAATACCACAGCACCCAGAATTACAATGGTTATTATTAACAGCATGTGGTACAGGTAAAGTACAGTTTCATCCATATTTGAAACCTCCTAATGCAAGAAAGAAAAATAATAAACTATTTGATTTTATATATTCACTTTATCCTCATATGAAAGCAGAGGATATAAATCATCTTATAGATATAAACAGTAAAGAAGAATTAATTAAATTAGCAGAAGCACACGGATACGATGACAAAACAATCAAGGACATCTTTGGAAAATAAATGTAAATGGTGTGAAAAAACTTTTATGAGTGAAAGAACACTTGCGGCTCATATGTGTGTAAAGAAAAGACGTTGGGCAGATAAAGATTTAACACATACAAGATTAGGATTTAGAGTATTTCAAATGTTCTATGAATTAAATACAACTGCAACCAAACAAAAGACACAAGAAGATTTTGTTAAAAGTCAATACTATGAAGGATTTACAAAGTTTGGTAGAAGTTGCGTAACAAATGAATATTTAAATCCAGAAAATTTTGCTGAATGGCTGATTAAAAATGGCAAAAAATTAGCAGATTGGCATAAAGACAGTCTATATGATGAATATTTACTAAGTTATGTAAAAAAAGAACCTGGTATGAAGGCTTTAGAAAGAACTATAATTTATCTTGCAAACTGGAGTAATGAACATGATGCAGATTGGCAAGACTATTTTAAAGAAGTTAGTACTCCAAGGGCAGTTCATGATATAAGAAGTGCAAAAGTAAGTCCTTGGTTAATTTATCTTTGTGATTCTGGAGATAGTTTACTTACAAGATTTAGTGATGAACAGGTAAAAATGATTGAACATATTATAGATGCAACATTTTGGATGAAGGTTTTTGCAAACAATAAGGAAGAAGTTTCAGAAGTTAAAAAGGCATGTGGGATAGCAGGTATATGAAAATAGATTTTGATGTAGATATTGATATGGCAAACAGAGATGACTTTCTTAATTTAGTCAATGTTACTCCTGCAAGTATTAAAAAAGATGGTAGTTTTACAAAACATAATACTGGTGTATATTTCCAAAACATTCCAAAGTTTCCCTTACAAGGATACAGCACCATAGATCATAAACAAGCAGAGGAAGAAGGCTGGTTTAAAGTAGATTTTCTTAACAATCATGTTTACAAAGATGTAATCGACGAACAGCATTTGGATAGGTTGGTAAGCACAGAACCTATGTGGGAATTATTTCAACATCAAGAAATAGTAGAACAATTATTTCATATTAGTAATCATTGGGATATCGTAAAGAAGCATCCTCCTACAGATATAGAACAATTAGCAATGATATTAGCAATGATACGTCCAGGTAAAAGACACCTAGTAGGTAAAAGTTGGAATGAAGTTGAAAAAGATGTTTGGATAAGGCCTAAAGATGATACTTACTTTTTTAAGAAGTCACACAGTTACGGGTATGCTCTAGCAATAATTGTACAATTAAATTTACTTGTAGAAAAACTTAATCAGTCTTCCTAACTAATTGTATTCCCCTTCTTTTAATTCGCTTTTTAATTAAATTTTGTAATGATGTAGTTGGTCCAAATAATACTTCTATATCTTTCATAATAAAAGTCCTTAAATAATTTCTAAAAGGTTTCATTTCATGAAATAAAAATATGTCTATAGGCAATTGTCTGTTTGATTCCCACCACCAGGATTCTCCGTACTGCAAAAATTTTTTCTTTACGTCTTCTGACTCAATTCTTTCTATATCGTAAAAGGTAATTATAGAATTATCGTGATTAATAACTATACCAACGTATTCATCCTCACCATATTTTAATCCTGTAAGAAAAGGATATTTTTCTGTTGTTTGTTTTATAAGATCTTTTTTATCCACAAAGTTATTTATAAAACATAATGATAAATACTGTTATAGAAAGAGTATTTAAATGGCACAAAGTGATCACAGATTGTATTTATATGACAACATTATCGATTTAGTGATCGGTACAGATGGCCTATATGTGGATAACAGACCGATGAATAATAGAAAACTTACCGCCCATAAGGGTTTAACAAATGAAATTCTATTCAATATAAGGAATAGAGATAGAAAACTACAAAATGTTTTTAGCGATGTGTTAAGTGCATACTTAATAAATCCTACTACAAAAAGAAGACTTTTCTATAAACTTTTAGAACATACAGATACTGTAGGACAGGTTAAATTAGTTTTAGATGAGGGCGATTTAAGAAATGTTACTGCAGGATTATACAGAATTTATATAGCAAAACAAAGCCAAAACGGAAAAGATTATCCTGTTTACTCTAATCAAAACGACGGCTTAGTTTTTGACATACAGATCACAGAGCAAATAGATCAATCCCCCACACCTACACAATCAGCCAATACTTTTTTACAGGTTGCAAATACTGAAACAGGAGATACTGCAAATATATTTGCCACAAGTGCTCTTGTAGGAAATCAAGATAGAAACTTCCCTCATGCTTTACATAGTATTGCAGTTTATCCTAGTTCTTATACAGGAAATTTAACAATACAAGCAAGTTGTTTGGAATCTGTACCTAATAGCGATGATGCAAGTAGTGATTGGTTTAACGTAACTAGCAATATTGCACTAACATCAGAAAGTAATATTGTACATAGAACATTTACGGTAAATGCCAATTGGGTAAGGGTACTACATACTCCTACTTCAGGAAATATTTCACAAGTTTTATTAAGAAACTAATTGACTTTTTAGTGTAATTCGTGTATAATTAATGCATGGATATAGACTTTTTGGTTGAAAAGGTACATCGCCTCCTTTTAGATAATTTGCCTGTTAGTACAAGCAAAACTCCTAGTGGCTGGAATACTATGAATTGCCCTATGTGTAGTGATAAAAGAAAAAGAGGGGGACTAATTACAACAGGTGCCAGAATAAGTTATAATTGTTTCAATTGTGGTTTTACAACAGGTTGGGCACCTAATCCTGGATTAGGCAAAAAGTATAAAGACTTAGCAACTACACTAGGTGCAACAAATGAAGACATACATAAGGTTCAAGTAGAATTACTTAAATACTCTGAAGATTTAGAAACAGAAGAGTTTACAGATTATGTATATAATTTGCAAAAATTTGAAACTATAGAACTTCCAAAAGATTTTTCATTAGTAGAAAATCTTAGCAACAAACATCCTGTAAAAATTTACGCAAAAGAAAGAGGACTGCTTGGTCTATATCCACTGTTATACTTTAATGAAAGTTTATATAAGCAGAGATTAGTGGTCCCTTTCACTTATAATAATGAAATAGTTGGTTGGACAGCAAGACATATAAATCCTCCTAATAAGCAAACACCCAAGTACTTACATAAAATGCAACCAGGATTTGTTTTTAATGTTGATAGATTTGCAGACAGTGAAAGAAAAATTGTTATTGTAACTGAGGGTGTATTTGATGCTATACTTGTAGATGGAATAGCAATACAAGGTAATAGCATAGGTGCAGAACAGGCTCACTTAATTGAAAAATTAGGTAAACGTGTTATATTATGTCCAGACAGAGATAGTGCAGGTAAAGAATTAATATTGCAGGCCGCTGAACTAGGGTGGGAAGTAAGTTTCCCGCCTTGGCATGTTAATTGTAAAGATGCCGCAGATGCCGTACAATATTATGGTAGATTAGCAACAGTAAGTAGTATAATAAAACATGCTACAGACAATAAACTTAAAATAGAAGTTAAGGCAAAAATGTTATGAGAGAAAAGATAAAGCATTGGGCAAATGTATGTAAACTACATTGGAAGGAAATAATTACAATGTCAATAGCATTACATTGGATAGTAGACTTATTAATTTTAGGTCCATTAGTATTCTTTTTAGGTTATATGTTTGGAGTTCATGTAGGGCATTAAATGAAGTTAGTAGCAAACGGCTGTAGTTTTACACAAGGTCATAAGGGAAAAGAAGGAAATAAAACTCTTGATTGGGTATGGCCTAGTTTATTTAATGGCACTAAAGAATTTTCTGAGGTAATAAATTTAGCAAGAGAGGGCGGTTCTAATGATAGATTAGTAAGAACAACCTTAGAGTATTTTAACAATAATTCTTCTGAAGATACCTTTTTAGTTTTACAACATCCTACACCAAATAGAAAAGAATGGCTTAATTTACATCATAACATGTGGATAGGGTATGTATCTACTGAAGATGACACTTTATATGATTTAAGTGCAGTTGATTATACAATAGATGATATGCCTATGTTAAGAAAAGATACAGCAATACAAAGAAAAATTATACATCAATATAAAGGGTTAGTAGAATCAGATATTACTGAAACAATAAATTATTTTAAAAATATTATTACTATACAAAATTTTTGTAAGGATAAAAATATTCCATGCTTACATATAGGATTGTCAGCAAGATGTATCCCAGAATTATATTTTAGAGAACAAAATACAGATGTTGCACAAAATATTTACTGTAAAGAATTATATAAATTAATTGATCTTAATATATTTTGCAATAGATTTTTAACAGAAATTTGTAGGGGTTATGAGGAAAGTCCAACAGATGGTCATCCAAACGAAGCAGGACATGAACGTATTTTTAGATATATATACAATGAGATAAAGAAAAAATGGCAGATATAAAAACATATAATGAAGAAACACAAGAATTATTCCTAAGATTTTTACTTAGTGATCCTGACTTGTTTGCAAGATGTCAAAATATTGTAAGGCCACAGTTCTTTAATTTAAAATATCGCAAAGCAGTGGATTTGTTTATAAGCCACAGCACTAAACATAATTCTATTCCTACTCCTGAACAAGTTAGTGCGGTAGCAGGTGTACAATTAGATCCTATTCCAAATGTAACTGCTGATCATCATGAATGGTTTATGAACGAGTTTGAAACATTCTGTAGACATAAGGCATTAGAAGAAGCAATTATTGAAAGTACTGACTTGTTAGAAAAACAAGATTATGGTACTGTGGAAAATAAAATTAAAGACGCAAGTCAAGTAGGACTTGTTAAAGATTTGGGTTTAGATTATTTTGATAATCCCAAAGAACGTTTGGAATGGATTAAGCAACAAGCAGGTGCTGTTAGCACAGGCTGGAAAGGCATAGATCAAAAATTATATGGCGGTCTAAACAGAGGAGAGATGACAATATTTGCTGGTGGCTCTGGTGCAGGTAAGAGTTTGTTTTTACAAAACTTTGCAGTCAATTGGGTACAAGCAGGGTATAATGTTGTTTATATTAGTTTAGAGTTGAGTGAACAACTTATAAGTATGCGACTTGATAGTATGATATCTGGCTATGGTGTAAAAGAAGTTATGAGAAACATTGATGACGTTGATCTTAAAGTCCGCATGAAGTCTAAAGGTGCTGGTAGATTGAGAGTCAAGCAAATGCCTAATGGTGTAAATGTAAATGACTTAAGAACATTTTTACGTGAATATGAAATACAATGTGGTGAAAAAGTTGATTGTTTACTTGTAGACTATTTAGACTTGATGATGCCTATTAGTCAACGTGTAAGTGGCGGTGATTTGTTTATTAAAGACAAATATGTTTCTGAGGAGTTGCGTAATTTAGCAGTAGAAAGAGATTTGTTATTTGTTACAGCATCGCAGTTAAACAGAGGTGCAGTAGAAGAAATAGAGTTTGATCATCATCACATAGCAGGTGGTATCAGTAAAGTGCAAACAGCAGATAATGTTGTGGGTATTTTTACAAGTAATGCTATGCGAGAAAAGGGTAGATATCAAATACAGTTTATGAAAACACGTTCTAGTAGTGGAGTAGGCACAAAAGTTGATTTAAGATTTGATCCTGACACACTTAGAATAGAAGATTTATCAGAAGATGATGAAGATGCAACAACAATGACTACAAGCAGTTTAGTTGATCAACTAAAACGTAGCAACACAATAAAAGCAGACGAACCTGAACAGCAGGATACTATAGGGCAGGCCATGAACATGCGTGAGTTCCTTAAAAAGAACGACTTATAATGATAAATAGCATATATAATATTTTAATGGAGCATCATGCGTAAAACTCGTAGCATACTAGAAGAATTAAATCAAATATCTGTAGACAGAGATAGAAATCATGTTGTATCAAATAGAGGTGAACACATTATTGTAAGTGCTATAAATCTTATAGAACAAATAGAATCACACTATGATGAAAAAACTGCAAAAGATTTAAAAAACAGGCTAGTCAACAGTATCAGAGGAAAAGACGTTAAAAAGTTCTCCAGAGGAATAACTAAGATTATTAAAGAAGCTCAGAGAGAACAAGAAAATGCGGATAAATGATATAGCAAAACCGCTTTCAGAATCTCCTGGAATGCCTAGTTTTGTAGACGATTTAGCAAATAAACAAAGTATAACAGAATTTCCAACGAATAAAAAATTCAGATTTAGATTCGAAGGTTTTAAAGGCAGTAGAGAATCAAGAGTAAATCAAATTTTCGAATGGAACCCTACAATGCAGGAGTTTATGTATATTTCTCCTCAAGGTA
>MDTA01153184.1_pt1 | contig 20115 bp, 18 predicted proteins | sample 811151 | NCBI WGS metagenome assembly MDTA01 (sample SAMN05326648, study PRJNA326480) | marine metagenome | isolation source: seawater | place: Indian Ocean: South | collected 2010 | reverse complement strand
GCTGGATGTGGAAGCGCAGTAATGCGTGCAGCTGACCAGTACTAATAGCTCAATTGGCTTGATTTATGCACTGAAAAAAATTTTATTTAGATATAATTTTTAGATATTTCTATTAAAAGACTTTCCATGAGTTATAAATATTTCTTAGGTATCCAAAGTTATGCAAATGCTGATAGTGGAGCATCATTAATCAGGGTAAATCAAAAAACTAAAAAAATAGAATATGTTTGTATTTCTGAAGAAAGATTAATTAGGAAGAAGCATCCTTATACTTTTCCTTTAAATTCAATAAAATATTGTTTAGATTATTTTGATCTAAAAGATTTAAGAAAAGTTGATTATCTTATATCTGATTGGATTAAAATAAAAAGGTGGCACCGTTCTGGACCTTCATATAATTATTCAGAATTTGACTATTTTAAAGAAAAATTCAAATTTAACGAAAAAAAAATTATTCAAATTGATCATCATCTAGCCCATGCAGCGAGTGTTTTTTATACAAGCAAATTTAAAGAATCCGCCATACTTATTGTAGATGGAATAGGCTCAGATCTTGAAACCACATCTTTTTTTAAAGGGATTGGAAAAAAAATTACACGAGTCAAAAAATATAGAGAATTTGGCATTGGAACAGCATACGCTTCTGTGACTAATCATATTTTAAATTTTGGTACTGGCGGAGAGGGAAAAACTATGGGACTAGCACCATATGGAAAAAAATATAAAAATAAAATTAATATTGATATTAAATTTAAAGATATAGAGACTGATTTTAGCAAATTTATTAAAAGAAATCCATTGTCGGATATTTTAAATCAGATAAATAGCAATCTTAGAGTTGATCCTATAAAAGTTCCACATAAATTTTGTAAAAACAAAAATCACCTTAATAAATATTTTAGTGGTGTGGCATATGATATTCAAAATGCAGCAGAAGTATCAATGGTCCATTTAGGAAAAGAATTATATAAAACAGTTAAATCAAAGAACTTATGTCTTGCTGGAGGAGTAGCGCTGAATTCAGTCGCAAATAAAAAACTCTTAGACAAATCAAATTTTAAAAACATTTTTGTTTTTCCAGCATGCTCAGATGCTGGAATATCTTTTGGAGCAGCTTTGTGGGGTGCATTTAACTTAATTAAAGGAGTAAGAAGGAATGATTTATTATTCAATAATGCCTACACCGGCCGTAATTACTCAAATACTGAAGTAATAAAAATTTTGAAAAAATTTAATATTAATTATTCACAAAAAGACAATCACGAAATTGCAAAACATATATCAAACCAAAAAATCATAGGAAGGTGCGTTGGAAGGAGTGAGTATGGGCCCAGAGCATTAGGAAATAGAAGTATATTAGCTGACGCGAGAAGTAAAAATATGAGAGATCATTTAAATTTGAAAGTTAAACATCGTGAGATTTTTAGACCATTCGCTCCGGTTATATTAGAAGAGAAAAATAAAGAATATTTCGATCTTAAACAATCTTCTCCATTTATGCTTTTAGTTGCAAAATCATATAAGTCATCAAAAATACCTTCAGCAATTCATGTTGATAAAACTGCTAGAGTTCAAACTATAAATCAAAATCAAAACAGCGATCTATATCATATTGTAAAAAATTTTTATAAAATTACAAATGTACCTGTAATTTTAAACACCTCATTTAATGATGCGGGAGAACCAATAGTTGAAACTCCACTTGATGCAATTATTTGTTTTATTCAAACAAAATTAGATTATTTAATTTTAAATGATGTAATTATTGATAGGAAAGAAAATCAACATTTAAAATTGGAAATCTTAAAGAAATACAGAGAAGATAATATTAAAAAATATGAAAACTTAGCAAAACAAAAATTACTTATAAAGGTCAATAAATCTGAGTTTATAAGAAAAAAAAAATATCACGATCATAAAGCAATTTATTATTCGATACACAATTCTAAAGAAAAAATTCTGAATTTTTTGAAACAAAATAAAAATAAACAAATTGTTTTTCTCGGCACAAATGATCATACATTTTTTCTAATGAAGTTTTTAGTTAAAAAATTTAATACAAAAAATTTTCGATATTTTGAATTTGAAAAAAGAAACGATTTTTTTGAAAATCGAAAAACTATTTCACTTAAAAAAATTAAAAAGATTGATGCCTTAAAAAAGTACGATTATGTTGTTATTTCATCTTTTGAGTACCAAAGCTCTATAAAAAATAAAATAAAAAATATAATTAATAATAAAAAAATATTCGAGATTTATGATACCTCTTCAAGAAGCATAATAGATAGTTATTATATAAAAAATATTTACACTAAAAAAAAATTACTTATGAATGGCCCAAAGACTAAAATAGTTTAAATTTTCATGATTAGAACAACAGCTTCTAGAATATACATTGTGATGTACCATTATGTAAGAGAAATAAAAAAAAGCAAATTCTCAACTTTAAAAGGATTAGAATATGAAGATTTTAAAAAACAAATAGATTATTTTAAAAAAAATTTTAATATAATTTCAAATCAGGATTTTGTTGAAATTTTAAAAACTAAAAAAATTCCAAAAAAAAAATCAATATTACTTACATTTGATGATGGTTATATAGATCATTGGAAGTATGTTTTTCCTTATTTAAGAAAAAAAAAAGTTTCAGGTTGTTTTTATCCACCTGTTGAGGCAATTAAAAATAACAAAGTTTTAGAAGTAAATAAAATTCACTTTATTTTAGAAAAAGAAAAGAATACTCGGAAAATATTAAATAAAATTTTTTATTTATCTAAAAAATATTTTAACAGAGATGAAGACTCTTTGGAGATATCAAAGATTGACACTAAAAGCAGATATGACAAAAAAGAAACAATTTTGATTAAAAGATTATTGCAAAATCATCTTCCAAAATTAATGAGAGAAAAAATAACAAAAAAATTATTTCATTTAATACTGAACATTAATGAAAAAGAATTTGCTAAAAAACTTTATATTAATGAAAATCAAATTAAAGAAATGTATAATAATAATATGTCATTTGGTTCTCATGGATATGAACATGTTTGGTGGAATAAACTAGATTATAAAAGCCAATCTGATCAGCTCAATAAATCACTAAATTATTTTAAGAAAATAAAAATTTTTAATGAAAATTTTTCAGTTTGTTATCCTTATGGTGGTTTTAATTCAGATACTATAAAAATTTTGAAAAAATCAGATTTAAAATTTGCTTTAACGACCAAAGTAGGAAGTATTAATAAAAAAAATATTAAAGATACTTTTAAATTACCAAGATATGATACAAATGATTTTAAAATTTAATTTATAATAATAAAATATGTCTCTAATATGCGAAATAATATAAAAATTGCTAACTTTGAGATTTCTGAAAATAAAACATTTCTTATTGCAGAAGCCTGCGATAATCACTTTGGATCATTATCAAATGCAAAAAAAATGATTACTCTAGCCAAAGAGAGTGGAGCAGATTGTATAAAGTTTCAACATCATTTAGCTGACGAGGAAATGTTGCCAGATGTTCCCATGTCCTCAAATTTTGACCAACCGTTATATGAGTTTTTAAAAGAAAATGCATTAACACTTGAAAATCACATTGAATTAAAAAACTATTGTGAAAAAGTTGGTATTATTTATCTTTGCACACCTTTTTCTTTAAAAGCAGCCCAAGAGTTGAACTCCATTGGTTGTGTAGATTTTAAAATTGGATCTGGAGAGATGACAGATATACCAACATTAATAGAAATATCTAAGTTTGCAAATACATTAATTCTATCTACTGGCATGTCCACATTTGATGAAATAGATCGAACTTATTTAGAATTAAAAAAAACAGGTGTTAATTTTTGTTTTTTACATTGTGTAAGTGAATATCCAACTTTTTATGAAGATCTAAATTTAAAAGTTATACCCAAGATGATAGAAAAATATAACGATTTATTAATCGGACATTCTGATCACACAGATGATATATATTCTTCTATAGTTGCAGTTGCGTTAGGAGCAAGAATAATTGAAAAACATGTTACTTTAGATAAAAATTTAAAAGGGCCTGATGATGATGTTTCAATCGATTTTAATAAATTTAAAGAAATGAGTCAGCAAATTAGAAACATAGAAAAATCACTTGGGAGTATAAAGAAAATTCATGAGAAGGAAAAAGAAATTCGTAAATGGGCTTTAAGATCTCTAGTTACAATAAAAGATATTGATAAAAATCAAGTAATCACTCAAGACATGATATGGTCAAAAAGACCAGGTACAGGTGTTCCTTCTTTTGAAATGAAAAATTTTATAGGAAAAAAAACAAATAAAAAAATAAAAAAAAATACTTTAATTAAATGGGAAGATATTGAATAATTTATGAAATTTTTATTTATCTGTGGTTCAAGAGGTGAGTGGGGTTACATCAGACCCTTGTTAGATATTTGTAAAAAAAAAAAAATAAAATATGGAATTTGTTTAACGAACATGGTGTTATTAGATCAGTATGGAAATCTCGCTAAAACAATAAAAAAAAAATACAACGTTGTTGATGAAATAGAAATGTCGCTCGAAGGAACGACACATTATTCTATGACAAAATCCCTAGCAATTTTTAAAATCAGTTTTATTGAAACATTAAAGCGAGAAAAGCCAGAGTGGTTAGTACTTGCGGGAGACAGAGGAGAACAATTGATGGCTTCTATATGTGCTGCATATACATATACCCCTGTTTGTCACATTCAAGCTGGCGAACGTTCTGGAAATATAGATGGAGTTGCTAGACATGCTATTGCAAGATTTGTTCATGTTCATTTTGCGTCAAATGAAGATGCAGCCAGACGTTTATATAAATCAGGAGAAGAAAAGTTTAGAATATTTAACGTTGGAGCACCTCAATTAGATGAAATAAAAAATAAAAAAATTACAAAAATGAAAAATTTTAAAAAAAAATACCAAATTGATAATTTAGAAAATTTTTTTTTAGTTGTATTTCATCCAGTAACCGAAGAGTATAAAAAAGTTGAAAAAAATACTGAAAATTTTGTTGATGCTCTAAATTTCTTTAACAATAAAAAGATATGGATTTTACCTAATAACGATGCGGGAAGTAATTATGTTAGAAATATAATATTATCAAAAAGGAAAATAAATAATTTAATTTTTAACAATCTTCAAAGGGAAGACTATTTGACATTATTAAAAAATTGTAAAATTATTGTTGGTAATTCAAGTTCTGGTCTTTTGGAGGCACCAAGTTTTAAAATAGCATCAATAAACGTTGGTAATAGACAAAACGATAGAGTTAGGGCCAAAAGTACTTTGAATTCTTCTTATAATAAAAAAGAAATAATTAAAAAAATCAAACTTGCAAGTTCTATAAAATTTCAAAAAAATATTATGAATGTTAAAAATCCATATGGAGATGGTAATTCAGCAAAAAGAATAGTTAAGATTTTAATGAGCAGAAAAATAGATGAAAAATTTTTAACAAAAAAAATAAGATTTTAATGAGAAAAAAAATAGACAATATATCTATAGATGAGAATGATACAATTCTTAATGCTATGAAAAAAATAAACTTAAATCAAAATAGAGAGGTTTTAGTGGTTTCTAAAAATAAAATAAAAGGGATACTTTCAGAGGGAGATATTTTAAGAGCATTGTTAAATGAAGCACAAATGATCTCAACAATTAAAGCATATTACAATAAAAATTTTAAATATTTATTGAAACTTGATTATAAAAAAGCTGAGGATTTATTTATTAAATTTAATTTCAATATAATACCGGTTGTTGGAAAAAATTTTGAGTTAAAGGATTTTATCACATTTAAAGAATTGATTAAAAAAAAGATTAAAATAAAAACAAAATAATGTTTTTCCCAAAAGATGTTTTAATCATTATACCAGCAAGAAATGGATCAAAAAGAATTAGAAATAAAAATTTAATTATAATTAAAAGAAAACATTTAATTGAGCATACTTTTTCTTTGATAAAAAAATTAAAATTAGAGAAACAAACTTATGTGACTACTGATAGCAATAAAATTATTAATTTGACAAATAAATATAAAATTAAATTTATAAAAAGACCAAAAAAAATAAGTAATTCAAAATCAAAAATTGAAAATGCACTTATACATTTAGTGAAAAAAGAAAAGTTAATTAGAATTTATAAATGGATTTTATTATTACAACCTACATCTCCATTAAGATCACAAGATACTATTAAAAATTTATTTAAGATATTTGAAAAAAATAAGAATAATATAGACTCAATCATATCTTTTTCAGAGACCAAGGAAGATTTTTGGATAAAAAAAAATAATTTCTTTTTAAGGGAAAATAATTCCATACCAAGGAGGCAACAAGATAGAATTAGTAAATTTTATGAAAATGGTCTTTTTTACTTATTTAAAATTAAAAATTTAATTAGATATAAAAAAATATATTCTAAAAAAAATCTTGGTATTTTGACAAATAAAATAGATTCAATTGATATTAATAATCATGAGGATGTGATCCTGGTTAAAAAAATTTTAAACTCTAAATGAAAAAAAATATTTTAATTAACCTTGATGGATATCAGCATATAACTTTAACTAATCCACTCAAAAAAATTTTGTCTGAAGGTAAAAATAATTATGCGTTTCATTGTGCAAACATAAAGGATAAAAACTTAATTAAAAAAAATTTTAAATCTTTTAATAATATATTTTGTCATGAAGATTTTTTTGTAAAAAACTTTACAACAATTAATTTAGATAAATATGAAAAAATTATTGAAAAATTAAATTTAAGTTTAAATGAAATTGATAGAGGATTTAATTTATATTCTAAATATTATGTAAGACCCTTGTTAAGTAAAGATAAACAGAATGAAATTTCAAAAAAAAGAATTATTTTAAATTATGAATTTTATTTAGAATTATTTAAAGAATTCAAACCCGAAATAATAATTCATGAACACTCTGGTGGTGTTGGAAGTAGTATTCTCTGGCAGTTATGTAAAATGTATGATTGCAAATATTTTTTTTTCAAAGGTCTTTACTTTAAAAAAAAATTCTTCTTTCTAAATCATAAAGATTTTTCAAATCCATATTTTGATTCTAATAAAATAACTCAATATCCTAAAATAGAGATAGAAAATTTCAAAAATGAAATAAATAAAGCAAGTGATATTTCTCCATATGAAAAACAAACAAAGCTATTTCAAAAAATTAATTTACAAAAAACAATTATTAATTTTTTAAAGAGGGCAAAAAAATATTACTCAAGCAGTTCAGAGATTAATTATTATTATAATAGATTTCCTCCTATTTTAGATAATATTATTTATAACTATATAACAAAGTTACGAAAAGTTTTTTTTGATTTTTTTTTACAAGATAAAATAGATCTTTCAAAAAAGTATGTTGCAGTTTATTTACAAGTTGAGCCAGAGCTTTCAACTTACTCATTAAATAATAGAGAAATAAACTTTATCAATTTAATCAAAATATTATCTAAGTTTCTACCTGATGATTATAAAATTTATGTTAAGGAACATCCATCTCAGAGTATTAATTCAAGATTTAGGTCTCTAGATTTTTTTTATAAATTAAAAAAAATTAATAAAGTTAAATTATGCCCAATTAATTTTAATTCTCTTGAACTTATGAAAAAATCAAAGTTTATCACTACAGGTGGAGGAACAATTGTATTTGAATCAATTGTTCATAATATTCCTTCAATTGTTTTTGGTAAAAATTTTTATTTAAATTTCAAAACTATTTTTCCAATTAAAAATTTAAGTGAAATTGAAGATACAATAAAAAAAATTGATTTATATAATTTAAATATATTTGAAAATGAAAATGAAAATATTAATTACGCATTAAATATCAAAAATTCTATGTTAGACGGTTATTTATTTTTATCAAAAGATACACCAATAGATGAAATTAAAAAAAACGATGAATTAATATATAAATCATTAAATAATTTCTTTAATTTTATTTAAAATATATTTTTTTATAATTTATTATTGTCCTTAATTAAGAAGAAAATTAATTAATTCATTAATTTGACTTGATTATTAATGATTTTATATAACTTATTATATTCTTTAATTCCTTCTACATGGTGTGTAATAATAATTTTTGTTTTATCGCTTAGTTTATTGTTGACTAAAGTAAAAAAATCATCTTCAGTTTTTTTATCAAGATTACTTGTTGCTTCATCTAAGATGATAATTTTTGGATCATTATAAAGAGCCCTAGCGATAGCTACTCTTTGTCTTTGTCCACCACTTAAATTTTTTCCATTTTCTGAAATTATGTAATTAAATCCATCTTTTTTCGTTTTAATGAAATCGTCTATTTGAGCTATTTTTGCCACTTCTTCCACTCGTGATTTGTCGTAATCTTTTTGAAATGCAATATTTAAATAAAAATTTTCATTGATTATTATTGTTTCCTGACCAACATATCCAAATAATTTTCTAAAACCTTTATTATTTTTTACCTTAATTTCTTTATTATCAATCAAAATTTTTCCTTGAGATGGAATTAAAAAACCACAAATAATATCACAAAGTGTTGTTTTACCTGAACCTGAGGGACCTGCTATAATGACTGTTTCTTTGTTTTTAATTTTGAGGTTTATTTTATTTAAAATATTTTTTTCTTTATAATTAAAACATATATCTTCTAGTGTAATGCTATCATTAAAAACAATATCATCATTAGTATTTAATTCTGCATCTATATTTTCAGTTTCTAAATCTTCTACTATACTTGAAAACTGTTTATAACCAGATTTTAAATTAACTATGGTCATTAATGAACTGTTCAAATTTGGCAATATTTTATACATAGCTAATACAAAAAAAATTAAATTATTTAAATAATCATTTAAATTATCCTGTGTAATAAAAATTATTAATATAACTATAATAGAGGAACCAATAGCTAAACTTTCTACAATAAATCTACTAGCCCGAGGAACTATCCTAACAAAATTTCTTGCTTTATATATCTTAGATATTTCATCAGAATATCTTTTCATGAAAAAGTTTTTATGTAAATTATTTATTATTTCCTTAAATGATTTAATCGCCTCGACAGCAAAAGATAGAGACTTTAAATTTGATATATATAAATCGGAGGAAACCTTATTTATTTTTTTTTTAATGAAAATATCAATTATAAAATAAATTATGAGTAAAGTTGAAATTGCTAAGGCTGATATCTTAAAATTGTAGACAGCTAGTAAAATAATAAAAATTAATGAAGATAATGTTCTATTTATAAATTCAAAATAACCAAAAATTGTTAGTTGACTGGTCTCATCAATTTGAGTGAATAGTTTTGAGATTAAATGGACAGAATTAGAATCTTTATGAAAAATATAATCTTTTTCTAAGTATTTATCTAATAGATTTAATCTTGTTTCTTTTACAATTTTATTAACAAATGTTACTTGAATAGCTGTGTTTAGAAAAAATAAAAGACCACTAAATAAAAAAAATGAAATACTTACTATACCATAATTAATTATAAATTCTCTATCAGTTTCAGAGCCAAATACTATATAAATTTTTTTTATTAAAGGAGTTTGATGTATTAGTTCAGGATTAAGTAAAATTGAAATTAAGGGAACTAGCGAGATAAAACCAAATGATTCAAAGACAACCGTAACAAAACTAATTAAAAGAACTAATTTAAAGTGTTTGCTTTTATCATTTATAAACCTTGTTATTTGAAGAAAAATATTTAGCACTTTATATTTTGAATTTGATTTTGTTAATTATTCTTTTATATGCTACAAATACTTTTGTATTACAAGGTATAATTAATTAATCAATTATTATCATTGTTGAATTTAATTAAAAATTTTAACCAACTAATTCTATAAAATTTTTTAATATTGCAAAAAAATAAATAAATTAAATAAAATGATTACTTTTTTAATTAGAGATTTTCCCGACTTAGATCATCTTTTCCCTGTTATACATATCTTTTTAAAAAAAAAAGAGAAAGTAAATTTATTAAATTTTGAAATTAATTTAAATTTAGAGAAGGATCCAAAAATAGAATATTTGTTAAAGAATTATAAAGATAATTTCTTTATTTATGAAGTCTATAATATTAAGGGAAATAGATTTTTTATAGATAATATAATTAATTTTTTATCAAAAAAAAAATTTAAGGAAATAAATTTTAAAAACTTAAAAAACCTAAAAAAAACAAATAACATAATTTATTTTTTTTATCTTTTAGTGATTTGCTATTTCAAAAAGATCATTTTTTCATCAAAATCAAAAATTGAAGAATATTTATTTAATGAAACTTGGGCTAAAAATTTAATTAAAAAGGTAAATATAACTTCACTCGTAATGGATGACTCTTATTATTTTAATTTTTCTAGACCTAAATCGTTAATAAAAATTTGCAGGTTAAATAAAGTTAAAATAACTTTAATGCCCCATACTTGCCATATGTTTACAAGAAAAGAGGATATTGAAAATTTAAAATCAAAAAATTTAAATAATTTTTATCCTAATATTGTTGTTACATCAAATAAAATGAAACAAATTTTTAATAGTTGTGGAATTGATTTTTCAAAAATATTTAATTTAGGTTCAGCACGATTTTCCAAAGAAAATATAAATCTACTTAATAAAATTTATCCAAAAAATATTAATTTGAGTAATGAGATGAATTATAGAAAAAAATTAAAAGCATTATATATCGATGGTGCATACGATAATACAATCGAAAAAACAAATTTGATTCGTGAAATATCAAAATTAAACAATATTCAGCTTGTTGTAAAAGCTCACCCAAGAGGAATGTTCATCAAAGATCAATTATCAAAAAAACAAAAAAAACTTATTGAAAATAAAGAAGCAAATTTTTTTATAGATATTTCCAAACCTACAAAAAAATTAATAGATGAAAGTGATGTAATAATTGGTACTTATTCTAGTATTTTGGTTGAAGCCATGTTATCATCTAAAAAAATAATTCTTCCAAAGTTTCTTGTAAAAGACCAAATTGAAATTGATATTTTTTATGAAAATTCTGGATTCGCTGAAGTTTGTAACAGCACAGATGATGTTGTGTCATATTTAAATGCCTACAAAATAGATAACTCGAAACAGAACTTAAAATTAATTGAAAATTTTATTATAGAATACGTTTATGGTGGTAGAAATGACTGTTCAAATATTCTAACTGAATATTATAATTTGATAAGATAAATTTTTTAGATTATAGATAATTTTATTATTTAAAAAACAGAGTATAAATAATATTTTATAAGTTCATTTAATAGATTTTCAAATCGTATATAAATGATAATGTATAAAAAAACTGTAAAATAAATTGATAAATAATTTAAATCTTGAAAAGTCAATTTTGGAGTCAATTAATTTACAAAAAAAATTAATTGATAACAAGAAAGAGATCAAAAGATCAATTAATTTAATTTTAAAAACAATCAAATCAGGTGGAAAGATTTTGTTATGTGGAAATGGTGGTTCTGCAGCTGATGCACAACATTTAGCCACTGAATTAATTGTGAGGTTAAGACCAAATGTAAATAGAAAAGCTTTACCTGCTATCGCCTTATCAGCTGACACATCTTATATAACTGCTTGTGGGAATGATTATGGTTTTAAAACTATATTTTCAAGAGGGTTACAGGGGTTAGCAAAAAAAAATGATTTATTAATAGCTATATCTACTTCTGGAAAGTCAGAAAATATTATAGAGGCCCTTAAATATAGTAAAAAGAATAAAATTAAATCTATTGGATTATTAGGAAAAGATGGAGGAAAAGCAAAAAATTTATGTGATATCAAAATTATAGTTCCAAGTAATTCAACTGCTCGTATACAGGAAATGCATATATTTCTTGGACATTTCATATTTGAACAGGTAGAAAATTTGATTTTTAATTTAAAAAAAAAATAAAATTATGGAAAAAAATTTCTTAAAAAAAAAGATTGAAAAATCTAAAACATTTGGAACGTGGTTAACAATATCGAATTCAAATTATTCTGAGATATTTGCAAAATATTTTGATTTTTTAATAATTGATACTGAACATGGTAATTTCAACAATCAGCAGATAGTTGATATTATTAGGTCATGTGAATTAAACAAATGTAGTCCAATTATAAGAGTTTCGAAGAATTTAGATAATCTTATTTTGAATGCACTAGACTTAGGTGCTCATGGAATAATTACCCCAAAAGTTGAAAATAAAAAAGATTTAAAAAATATTATAGAAAGCTGCTATTACGCACCTATTGGTAAGAGAGGATATTCTGGTTTTGTAAGGTCCTTTGACTACAATAAGGATATAAGTGGTATTTCAAATGAAGATGCAAATAATAATATACTCAATATTATATTGATTGAAACTAAAGAGGGTTTAAAAAATTTACCAGAATTATTAAAATCAAAATATGTTGATATTGTTTATCTTGGATATTATGATTTGTCTCAAAGTCTTAAATTAGATTTAAAAAAAGACTGGAAAGAAATGTTAGAAATATTAAGCAAAACAATAAAATTAATTAGAAAAAATAATAAGCATGTTGGAATTATGGCGTTAAATGAAAATCATTTAAAAATATTTGCTGATTTAAAAGCATCATTTATTCCCTACATGGTTGATTGTTCTATTTTGGAAGACCAATTAAGTAAATTAAAAATTTCTTTTAATAAATTTGCTTAAAGTTATAAAAGTTCCTAAAGTTGATAATTTAACATCATCAGAATTTAAAAATTTTAAAAAATTGTCTTTGTTTAAAAAGTCATAATCAAAGATCGGACTTGAATTTATTTCTTGTTTTAACCAAGTTTTTAAATCTCTGTCTATTAGCTTATAAATCTCTTGTCCCCAAAAATCATAATATGGCTTTGATAATCTTACTTTTCTACTTTTTAGAATTCTTAAAAATTTATATAAATTGCTCAATAATGGAATTGAACCAATATAATCAACTTTATAATTATTAAAAAGTATAGATACATCGCAAACTTTTTTATAGTATTTTTTTATCAATTCTTCTTTAATAGAGTTTCTTTTTTTTATATGACCAGGAATACTCCAAACATCATCAAAAAATTTATTATTTAAACCTGGCAACACATAATTTACGTACTTACTTGCAGCTTGGACCTGGGGGAGTAATCTTCGTGTTCCATGGTGAATGAAGTATAGAGAGTCATATATTTTATCTGCAGGCAAATAATCAAGATTGGATATTTCCTGATCTAATATATCGTTAAAAAAATATTTATATTTTTTGTTTGTAAGGTTATTAAAATCACTGTTAGAGATCACTGAGAAATGTCCTGCTTTCCCAAAACTTTTTTTAATAAAATTTATAGATTGCTCATTTTTATTATTTTCTAAAATTTTTTGAAAATTCCAGGCTTGTAAGAAAAAATCTAAAAAATGACCATAAAAAACTACATCTTCTTTATTTCTTTTTTGTTCATCAACAATGTTTAATGGATGAAAATGATGAAAGGCCAACATGCCGTCAGTATCTTCAAAGTTTTTATCAAAATTTTTTTCATAAAACTTAATATCATTCCATTTTTTGAAAAATAATTTAAATTTATATTTTTGACTAAGTTCAATAGCAATTTTTTGGTCTGGATTCTCTTCTGTTCCATACGTATATCCAGTAAATTTAATATTATTATTTACTAAAAAACCTAAAATTTGCCTAGTATCATAACCACCAGAGATATTTGCAGCAATTTTTTTTTTATCTATATATTTGGACATAGTATTTTCATAACTATGGTAAATCATCTCTAAATTCTCTTTAAAATTTAGTCGATTTTTGTTTGAGGAAAATTTCCAATATCTGGTAATTTTTGTCTCTAGATTATTTTTGTTAAATGTGAGTATACAACCATAAGGAATACGATTAACTTCATTTAAAAATGTATAGTCATTTATAAGAGTGTTTGTTTTTAAAAAAAAAAGTGAGGCTTTCTCATTTAGAGAAATTTTAAATTCTGATGGTTTGTTATCTATGAGATTTTGTAAAGATGTACTTCCATAAAACTGACCTTTAAAGATATAATAGTAAAATGGTATTGTTGAGTATCTATCAATCTTAACAGTTATAAAATTTGAACTATTTTCAATTTCAATGAAAGATCCTTCATATTTTGACTCAGGAAGTTCATAATATTCATATTTATTTTTTATTTCTTTGATATTGACAATTCTATAATGCATTTAATTTTAAATAATTTTGTATGAACTTTTCTACGTCTGAGATATTTTTTGAAAAATTAACCCTGATATATCTGCTCGCTTTTTTACCAAAGCTTGATCCTGGTACTATAGCTATATTATATCTTTTGAAAAAAAATTCACAAAATGAATGATCTGATTTAAAATTTTTTGGAATTTTTAAAAAAAGATAAATTGCTCCTTCTGGAACTGTTTTAGTAAGATTTTTATATTTTTTAAAAATGTAATCTCTATTTTTTTTTAATTGTTTAACATGTGCATTAACATAACTATTATTTAAAGTTACTTTCTCAATTAATTTTTGTGAGACCATATTCGGTGAAGTAAAGCTATTTAAACATAGTAATTCTAAACTATTTATAAATTTTGTTGGCCAGTATGACCAACCCATTCTCCACCCTGTCATACCATAATTTTTACTCCATCCATTAAGAATAATTAATTTCTTGTGTAAGAATCCAAATTGACCAAATGATTTGTATTTTTTTTTCTTAAATATTAAGTCTGAATAAATTTCATCTGATACTAAATATATTTCTTTTTTTTTTAAAAATTTAGCAAGCTTTAACATTTCTAAATCATCCATGATCGCACTGGTTGGGTTATGAGGAGAATTAATTACAATAAATTTTGTTTTTTTACTTATTAAGGATATTATTTCTTTTGCAACAGGTTTAAAATTATTTTTTTCATTTAGTACATAATTTTTAATTTTCATTCCAGTGTATTTTGCAAGAGATAAGTAAGTTGGAAAACCTATATCTGGAAGTATAACTTCTCCACCTTTTTCACCCAACATAAGGAATGAAAAAAAAATTCCTGTCTTCCCACCAGGGGTAATAATGATATTTTTGAATGGAAGTTTAAGGTTTTTATATTTTTTAACGATTTTTTTTTTAAGATTAATAATCCCAGTGGGGTTGGTGTAAGATATATCTTTATTTTTTATATTTTTAATTAAATTTTCAATTTCTTTTTTTGGAATTCTATAATTAGGGTCACCAACCCCTAAATTAGTTGTAGTTCTTTTTAACTTATTTGAGATAGTCGAAGTTTGTTCCCCTAACAATTTTTTGTAATTAAAAGACATTTTTTATCCATCAATTAAATTTAATTTTCTATATAAATTGCAAGATCTTTGACAAATTTTTTTTATTTTCTTTCTAAGTTTAATACCTTTTAAGAAGTTTTGTGGGAATAAATTTAATAACTCATTATTTATTTTGGTATCGATAATTAAATGAATTCTATTTATTTTCGAATTATTTATTATTGAATGAGGAAATGAAAAATCTCCATAGTAAAGTTTTCCCTCTATCCACTTTGTATCTTGATGGCATAAAAATAATTTAACTTCATCTGAAGTTATGACTGGCAGATGAAGCCTGGCATTTTTATCATAATCAAGATCATCAATGGTTTCATTGTTATCATAATGCCAAAAGACTTTTGTACCAGGTTTAACCTCCATAAATCTAACCCTGTCTTTTTTACCAGGAATTTTATTTAAAAATTCTTTAATATATTTGCATTTTTCTAATAATCTTGTTGGAGCCAGCTTTGATTTGTTATCAACATAATCTATGTAAGGGTCACCTCCGTACGTTATTAAACCAATTGAACCCCAGCCACCACCTTTAAAAGCACCACCAGAGTGATCTTTAAAATTTTCACTTTTTAAAATATTTAAGTATTCATCTTTAATTTTACTCAATTCAATTTCAATTCCTTTTATTTCACAGTGTAATTTTAAACCAAAAATTTTAGGTATTATTGTCCATGGTTTAGGGATTAGACTTTTCATAATAATTTTTAATTTAAAATTTATTTAGTTTATAAATCTTTAATTATGTTTATATAAAATTATATAGTATTAATTAAAATATTAAGTATACCTAGCTCATGAAAAGATCAATTAAATTTCTTGATCCCGCGATAAAAAGGAAAGCAGATTTAGCGGATAAACATTTATTTAAATTTAAAAATATACCTTTGCCAGGTGAAGTTGAGATAAGTGAATCTGGGACATGTAATAGAAAGTGTTCTTTTTGCCCAAGAAGTGCGCCTGGTTTTGAGGATAAAAAAGAATTTATAAAAACAGAATTATTTGAAAAATTATGTAAAGAGCTTTCTGAAATAAACTATAGCGGCACAATTAGATTTTCAGGTTTCGTTGAACCTTTGCTAGATAAAAATATTTATAACATTGTATCTATAACTAGAAAGTATTTAAAAAATTCTAATATAGAAATGGTAACCAATGGTGACGTATTAAATATAAAAAGACTGCAAAAATTATTTGTAAGTGGCTTGAATACACTTTTGATAAGTGTTTATGATGGAAAAAAAGAGGCAGAAGAATTTGAGAAAATGTGTCTTGATGCAAATCTAAAAGAACATCAGTATGTGATTAGACATAGGTATTTGCCACCAGAACAAGATTTTGGAATAACAATGAGCAATAGAGCGGGCATGATGAAAAATGCAGAATATCAAATAGATCCACTTAATAAAAGTCTAACAGATCCTTGCTATTATCCACATTACACTTTCTTTATGGATTATAATGGCGATGTACTAATGTGCCCTCATGATTGGGGAAAAAAAAGGATTTTAGGAAACTTAAATAATTCAAGTTTTATGGAAATATGGACATCAAGAATGGCAAAAATAAATCGAAAAAATTTATACAAAGGAAACAGAAATTTTTCTCCATGTGATGTTTGTGATGTTAAGGGAACACTAATTGGTGAAAAACATGCTTCAGCTTGGGAAGATTTAAAATAATTTAAATTTTATGAAAATATTAATTACTGGCTGTGCAGGTTTCATAGGTTTCTCAATAGCAAACGATTTACTTAAAAAAAATCATAAATTAAAAATTATAGGAGTTGATAATTTAAATAATTATTATTCTTCAAATCTAAAAAAAAAAAGATTAATAGAATTAAAAAAAAACAAAAATTTTTATTTCTTAAAAAAAGATTGCTCAGAAAAAAATTTTGTTAATTTTTTTTCAAAGGAAAAAAAAATATCTTTAGTTATTCATTTTGCAGCAGAAGTTGGAGTTCGAAATTCCTATTCAAAACCTGAAATTTATTATAAAAATAATTTACAATCTTTTTTTAACATTTTAGAAATATGTAAGCTTAAAAAAGCTAATTTAATTTTTGCTTCTTCAAGTTCAGTTTATGGATCTAGTAAAAAAAATATTTTTAAAGAAAATGATAATACCTCAAAACCAATCTCATTTTATGCAGCAACAAAAAAATGTAATGAAGTAATGGCTTACGCTTATTCAAAAACCTATAAGTTTTCTGCTGTTGGAATAAGGTTTTTTAATGTTTATGGCCCATGGGGGAGACCAGATATGTCTATTTATAAATTTACAAACTTAATATTAAATAAGAAAAAAATACCAATTTATGGAACTGGAAAACAAGAAAGAGATTTTACTTATATCGAAGATGTTGTGGGATTAATTAATAAAATAATTAAAAGTTTTACAAAAAAAAATAGTTATTTTGATATTTTTAATTCAGGAAAAGGGAAATCCATAAACATATTAAAATTATTAAAATTAATTTCAGCGAAATTAAAAATTAAAGCTATAATTCAAAAGAAAAAAAAACAAATGGGAGATGTTCCGTTTACTAATTCGTCAAGTTTTAAAATAAAAAGATTACTTAAATATGAACCAAAAATCGGTTTAAATGATGGAATTGAAATGTTTCTAAAATGGTACAAATCTATAGGAATAAAAATTAAATAATTTTTTTCAAATATTTTTTATAAGAATTTAATGACTTTTCATTATTGAATAATTTATTTCTCAAATAAATATTTTTTTTTATTTTGTCTTTTGTTTTTTTATTCAGATTTAAGTATTTTTTTATAATAAGCAGTATTTCATTATCCTTATATTTGTTAAACAAATATCCGTTATAATTATTTTTTATTAAGTCGTCATAACCAGAATTTTTCCTGGCAATTATTATTTTTCCCACAGCTAACGCCTCTAAAGCAGCATTTGGTGAATTATCTCTTTCAGACGGTAATAACACCATCTCTGACTTATTTAAGAAATAAAATAATCTTTTTCTCTCCATTTTAGAAAAAACTGAGACTCTTTTTGAATGTGATGTATTGGCTTTTAGTTTCTTTTCAAAATCTAAATTGGATTTATAATATTGTTTATCTACATTTCCTATCCAATAATAATATATTTTTTTATTAATACTTAGTATATTGTGAATATTTTTTTCTATTGTGTAACTACCTTTTCCAGGGCTTATCGATCCAAATGTTAATATTATTTTTTTGTCTGTTTTAATTTTTTTCTTTTTTATTTTCTCAATTAATGGTGGAAAAAAATAAGATTTAAGATTGTAACTTTTTTTAAGTTCTTTTATTAAAAATTTACTCGGCGAGAGAATAATATTTGTTTTTTTTAAAGTATATTTTTCTAATATTTCTTTAGTTGAAAAAAAATTTTTTTTACTCCACAAACTTTCTAAACTTGAAAGTCTAGTGATTGTAGGAATATCATGATTATATAACATTCCAATACACTGATAATTAGAAAAATGTACGAATTCAATTTTTTTCTTATCAATTATTTCACTTACTTTTCTATTTATTAACCAACTCTGCAAAACATAAAAAAGTGTAATAAAATATTTTTTTAAAATTTTAAAAAAAAAATTATCTATATCAATATTATATATATTTATACCTTTGTGATATTTTTTCTCATTAATGGAAGATGTAATTACAAGATGTACGTTATAATCTTTAGTTAAACACTTTATGAATTTTTGAAGAAATATAGCTAATCCACCATAATTTTTTGAAGTAACATATTCAGTAGTGCAAATTATTATATTTTTTTTTTTAATAGATAAGTCCAAATATCCTCCCCATAAAAGTTGATAATGACTTTAAGGATTTTAAAAAGTTAAGACTTATTAAATTAAATCCAAAATTTAAAATTATAAGAAATATGTTTTTTATTATAAATTGGAAACCTAAACCATTTTTTTTTGCAACATAACTCCAACCACATCCATAATAAAAGCTTTTTTTCATTTGACTCAAAATTGGATAATTTTTTTCATTATGAAATATTTTAATCGTTTTTTTAAAGTAAATTTTATAATTTAATTTTTTAAATGATCTTATTATTAAATCCGTCTCTTCCCCAGATTGATAAATACTTTTTGAGCCTAGACCCAGGTTTGTATCAAACATAATTTTTTCTTTATTTGATATTACGAAGGAAACTGAGGAGATTGAGCTGAAAATTTCTTCTTTAGTATTCAGGTAACAGCTTTTTTTGGGATAATTTAATAAAGGATTATTTTTAAAATTGTAAACGTTATAAGCCATTATATCAGTATTAAATGTATTAAAGAAATGATTAATTTTTTTTAAGTAATCTGATTTAACAATTATGTCATCATCAAGAAAAATCAAATAATCTCCTTTAGATCTTTTTATTCCTTTATTTCGAGAAATTGAAAGACCAATACTGCATTTTAAAAATTTAATCTGGATATTTCTATATTTTCTTTTTAATTCCAGATTAAAATTCTGTTTATTTTGATCACAAATTATTAGCTCAAAATTTTTATATTTTTGTTTAGAGAGACAATAACATAATTTATTTAAGCTATTTTTTTTGCCAATTGTTGCACAAACTATTGAAAAAAAATACCTACGTTTTTTTTTCTTGTGGATTATATTCATAATATATATTTATTTTTTAACATTAATGAAATCTTCCTCTTTTATAAACATAAATGGTGATTTAAAACAAAATAAATTTACTATTATTTTTTATTTATTTCTGAAT
>MDTA01126075.1_pt1 | contig 20125 bp, 34 predicted proteins | sample 811151 | NCBI WGS metagenome assembly MDTA01 (sample SAMN05326648, study PRJNA326480) | marine metagenome | isolation source: seawater | place: Indian Ocean: South | collected 2010 | reverse complement strand
CTTAGGAAGCGGTGGTTGCGTAAGCGTGGAAGTGATTTCCAGGGCAGGCCATGTCTAGGTAGAGAAGTTGGGAACTTTGCCACTTTTATTATGGAGAATGCAAATGGCAATTAGAAAAAAAGAAGAAAGAACAGATAAAATGATAAACATCGATCTTACGGGACCAGAGGGGAATGCATTTGTATTGCTTGGATACGCGCAACGATTTTGCAAGCAGCTTGGATACGATCGCTTCAAAACACAATGTATTCTCGACGAGATGAGGCTTACCGATTATGAGGGGTTAATTTATACCTTTAACCGAGAGTTTGGCGATTTTGTTACGCTTTGGCGTTAAATTTTGTGTGAATGGTCTGAAGGCATGTTAAATTACATATGTAAGAAAAAACAAAGGAGTTCATCTTATGCCCAATCGTGAAAAATACCTCAATCCTCCTAATCTTAACAAAGAAGACGTCAACAAGTTTGGCTGGTCTCTCGGAGATATCCTTCATACCGGTGGTACTGTCCGTGCAAACGGCTATAACTACTGTGGCTACGAAGAAATGGATATCCCACACGGAACGCGCGTCCGTCTTGTCGGCATCAAGCAGACTACTCTAAATGCAAAGGTGCCTGGCGGCATAGGTGATGTCTACGTTGACTTCCAATGCGTTGACCTTAAAAACCCAGACGGAACACCTGTCACTTGCGGTAATCGTCATGCCTGGTCTCTTCTCGAAGCTAACCCTGATTTTATGATTGCGCCTGATGGTTCTGGTGAACTTGGTATGGTTCGCGATGGTGTCTGGTATAGTTACGCTCAGAAGCCTGGTACAGATGTTGATTACATGAAACCATGGACCGAACAACGTGCTCGGTCTATCAAGCTACCGGAGGTGGCATGATGTTCGAACACTTGTCAAATTGCCATGGCGAGTGGAATGCAGTTTTTGCTTTTTTTGGGACACTTCCTTTTTTCGGCGCTTGGTTCCGTGCAAAATATTTCAAACCAGAGGTAATGGATGAAGAAAGGTGATTTGATAAAGTTCAAAGGTTCATGGGCAGACGGAAGACCCGGCCCGAGATTTGGCATCGTGTTAGCTATCATGTATAATGGTATTACCAGATCGCCTGCTAATGCTGATATCGCATGGTCTGATGGAACACACGGGAATATTATGACCTGTATGTTGGAGGTCGTCAGTGAAGGTAGGTGACCTTATAAAATTAGACAAATCCAGGAGAAAAAATGGCTCTAAGGCTGGCGAGATAGGCCTTGTCCTTGGATTTGATTCTTATAACAATCCGATCCTTATTGTAGGCGGCGGTATTTACAAATTTCACTACACTCAGCTAGGCGAAATTATAAGTCAAACAGGAGAATACAAATGAAAGTAGGTTCTTTGGTAATACGCAAAATACGCGATATACCAGAATATCAAAAGCAAAGCGCACATTGGCAAAGAAAACAATTGGGATACGGACTAGTTTTATCTAAACAAAGAGCCGGCAAGCCAGAGCATCCATGTTTAACAGTCTATTATCCGAAAGTTGGAAAAATATACGATATTGCCGAATCCTTAATGGAAGAACTAGTTGAAGGCAGAGGAGAACCTAAATGAATATGCATAAAGAAGAATATGAAAGGCTCTTAAAGAGGTTTGCTTTAGAACTATCAGAGGTAGGTGTGAGCGATAATCTGATTAAAATTATTGAAGCAAATTTGCAGAGAGCACCAAACATGGCAACACTTACCGTTGATGAGCCAACAGACCGGTTCACCTATAGGCACAACGGATACATGATTGAAGCAAAGAGAACCGTCGAGATTACAGTAAAGAAATGTACTTAAACAATTCAAGCAAGAGGAAAAAATGGTTAAAAAAGGCAGTATGGCAATAAACAAAAAAACAAACGAAATTGTTGAAGTTATATCAGCATATCAAAACAAACCAGATATTTGCCGGGAAGATCCCCGGAGTGTTGCAATACTTTCTGTTCACACAATAAAGTTTGTTTCAGGCCGTGACATAGGAAAAACGCAGACTGTCCGCTCTGCACAATTTGCTAGACAATATCGATTAGTTTAAAAATTTTGTGTAGCGCGGCTTTCAAGATGTTAAATTAATTACATAATCCAGCAATGAGGTTTTATGTCTTTTAAAAAATACAACCCCAAAAACACTTCTGATCGGCACGTGTTAGCCGGTCAACTTCTTGATCTTCTTGTAAAATGGGGTTTTTCAATTGAAAAAAATGCTGAATTTCTGCATGCGTGGGAATTTATTTGCAGCAGAAAAGACAAATTTAATCCAAATAAAACAATTATAATCTTTACTTCAATCGAGAAGTCTTCAGGCTGCGTACGAAAAGCCGGCAAAGACATGATAAGAATAATTGTGAAATATACGGGGAATGAACAAGAGCCTGGTTCAGACCCAAGATTTTATCGCATATGTTCAGTAAAAAGAACGGGCAATTTTAAATCAATAAAAGACAGAGTTTGTGCAGGTATCGTGCATGCACAACAACACAGAAGGAGTGTAATATGAAAATAAAAACTTGCAAACATTGTGGTGATGAGTTCGACTTCGATTCACAAGAAAAACGCAGAGTTGGTGGATACGTAAACGAATGCCCAATTTGTGTTGAAGAGCTTGGAACAGAAACTTCGGTCCGATATCGCGGGGTCGTTTCCGGCGATGGTAAAATGGCGGCTATTTCGATTGTAAAGTTTGATTCGAAGGAAGATGCAGATGCATACGTACGATCGTTTAATGCCTCCTCTGGCTGGGGTTCAAGGAAAACCAACCGTTGCAACGATATAAGATTCACTCATGTCGGCACAAATATTGGAAATTCAAACCACAAAGGAAAACAATAAAATACAAAAAAACGTGTGATCACCACGATAATTGATTAAATTACTAATGTAAGAAAAACTTACAAACATACACACACTTTATGGAGTCACCATGAAAATCACGATGATACACCCAACTTTACCACCAAAACATGTTTTGACTTGCGACATTACGAACCATCTTCTTGACGGCTGGACGATAGCCGAAGACCAGACAGATGAGCCAACCGTGGAGGATATGCGCTTTTATGAACCGGATGTCGATGCCACCGATGCTGTAGACCGTGACGTTGCAAATTATATCGCCGAACACACAAAAGAAAACGTTTGTTCAATCTTGGAAAACGTAAGTTTTCTTAATGCGGCAATTGCCCATCTTGGCGACTTACAGACTGCAGATGAACTTGCGACTGGTGTCACTAGCCATCTTAACGGAATGGGCTTTAGTGCAGCTTATGCGAGAACCGGTCGCAGGCTCTGGCAGTGGGTTACAGGAAAAGATGCAAAGACCGGTGAATCGCGCTGGGATAAAAAGTGCCTTTCGCATGCACGTGCAAATAGTGCATTTCAACGCCAGACACGTAACTATGAGTTTGATACAGCTGTAGAACTTGCAAAACATGTTTGTGCATTTCACTGGCGCCAGCTGCAGTTCTTGTTGGTCGAAGGATTTGAAGGTATGGAGCTTGAAAAAGAAGACAAAAAGCGTCGCGATGAGTTTAGACCAAAAGCGTGGTTTGATATTACTGGAGCAAAGGTAATTCAAGTCAAAGGTGGTGGAACTCAACTGTTGTGGGACTCACGCAAAATATGGCTGCCAACAAGCCAAATCAAAAACCTTTCTGGCTGTCTTCAGGTACCACGCTGGTTAGCAGAAAAAAACGACATGATCTAGCTTGTGTCTTTACAATAACTCAAGAAGAGATCCGTATGGATCTCTTTTTTATTTGTAAGTTATTTTGTGTAAGATGACATAATTATACCTGTTATATTTGGGGTTCTCTGATGTATGGAAGTCTGCGAAAAATTATAAAGAGCGTGTTAGCAGAAAATTACAAAGTTCGCGGTTATATAAAGCCTGTCGAAAGCTTTCACACGCTAGAACAGCTGGAAGCTTTCGCACTTGAAGTGCTCGCGCTGCAGCGACTCGGCATTGACCCTCGCGACAGAAATTTTGAGCCTGAGCTTATAACTCTGATAAATAAATTCATGCCTCATCTTTTTATCGACGCAGAAAGATACTCAGAAAAGTTTGATGAAACCAACCTGATGATTTTTATCGAAGATTTTTGTAATCACCGAGTTTGGAGCTTTGATGAACAGTTTGGCGGATACTTTCCGCGGCTTGATACATTAAAATTTTCCTACTTTTACACCCGTGGAGATATAGAACCATATGTTCTGCTAGATGAAAACTACACGCAGCAGTTTTATGGTAGCCTGAACAACGTAAAACAACTTAAGCACTTTACTAATGAGGCTGGTCTGGCAAATATCGCCAATGCAATCTCATCGGGTAACACTTTTGACATATCTTGTTTTACAACCGCACAAAAAGAGTTTTTTGATGCAAAATCAGATCTTATTATCACACTCGAAGGAAACGTAAGGGCTGGATTTAGATCGGACGTAAAGTCGTTTGCCGTCTCATCCGGGCGCCGGGCATGTAATCTTTTTAGATTAGGATATCCTGGCGAGAACCAGACTAACATCTGCTTAGAGCTTGATAGCTGTGATCAGAATAACAAGACTTCAATCTGGAATGAATATATAGCTACTCCAGTTCGTATCTTAGAGGTGGAGCCAAGATGATTACTTACTTACGGTTTTGCAGGCCATGGTTTTTTGAGGACAGTTCAGTGCCCGTTTTTCTTTCGTATCTGGCACCTATAGATATAGGCGCGATCACAATAGGTCCATTTGTGTTTTCGCGGGATAAGATGAGCGAGGTAACACGCACGCATGAAACAATACACTGGCAGCAATATATTGAAACTGGCATAGTGGGTTTCATTTTACTATATTATTTTTATTATTTGGTTGGTTACATAAAATATCGGGATGGCGAAAAAGCATATTACCAAATTCCGTTCGAGCAAGAGGCATACCAGCACGATAAAAAGCCTCTGTATCCAGTAATTAGAAAAAGATATTCGTGGTGGGGATTCAAGATATGAAAATAAACCGGCATTTTATTCACAGAATTATAAAAGAGGCAATGTACAGCCCATCTTCAGTATCTCAAAAGTTTGCTATATGGGCAGATTATTTTGAGGATACCGAATATCCTGAGGGCGCGGTAATCAATTTTATCATGTACGATTGGGACTGGGCACTTCAAAGAGCTGGTATGTTTTACCAGGTCAATGACAATGCAGACGGGTATGACATTATTAACTTTATAAGCAGTAAAAACGAAAATGGCTTAAGCCCAATTGCAGCAGTTATGAGGGTAAGAACACCTGGTCCTGACGTCTATGGAGAATGTAATGGTGCATGGGAAGTTGTAAGATCTGCAGCAGAAGGCGGCTACGGACCAACTTTATATGATATTGTGATGTCTATTTCACCTAATGGTTTGACGTCAGATCGAAGCTCTGTGTCTGGCGAAGCTTCTAAAGTTTGGGCTTTTTATGCGAACCAACGCGCAAACGTTGAAAAATTGTTTCTAGATCCGTCTGAATACACTTACACAGAAGAAGATGACTGCATGGCACATGGAGAACAAGGTGTCGGCAGTCTACACAGTTTGACACGAATCATGGCGGTAGATTATTTCAAGGAAAATTGGCCAGTTGAATATGAAGCTTTTGAAGAAGAGATCGACATGGATATCCTCATGGATTGGGGCACATTATCTGGTGATGAGTACTTCCAAAACGTTGCGCAATGGATAGAGGCAAACCAGGACGATCTAGAACTAGAAGAATGGAATATAGATGATGCGATGGATCAATGGTTTGAATATCGAATGGAACATGAAATGGAGCTTATCGATAACAAAGATGGTGGGTTCGACCATCCGGAATATCTTAACCTTTCTTACAACACAAGTTACGCAGCCGATTCATATGAAGACATGAGAGGAAACCATTTTGACTTCCTTGAAATGCTAGCAACAGAATTTGAAGACGACGACGCACAGGGGGAATTTGAAGAAGTGGAAATGGAAGAAGCCGAAACAGTCGTTAGAGATTATTTTAAAGACAAATATTAAACAGGAGACACAAAAATGATGTGGCAAAGTTTACCATACCAAGAGGTATGGGTCAAAAAGAGTTTTTTGATGGGACCAAAAAACTTTAAATGGGGTAAAGACGAAGAAATGGTTCCGGGAGTGATGGTTGGAGTTAAAGCTACGAGGGGTGAACCGCTTCTTTTCGAAGTTTTTCTTTATGAATACCAGGCAAGTTATGATAAAGTTGTACAAGCAGCAATTTTTAACAAACCTGAATCACCGGACAAAGAAATATTGATGCAAGATGTAGGCTGGTGGAATTGCTTATCTGGAAATATACAGGTTTATAACAAGGCTCTTTATCAAGATATGAAAGTTAAAATGTATGCAAAAACCGGTAATTTGTTTGAAGGGTCATATAAATTTACTATTGATTTTGTTGCACCGTCGCCCAACGAGGGCGTTGACATCACTCAAGCAAAATGGTGGTCTGAGCATAAACAAAAGAACTTTTTCTTTGATGACGAGACCGGCGCTTTAATTTCTGGGCCAAACAACAAAATGCGTTACATCGATGAAAGTTTGTGTACGGTAGAACCCAAAAAACCTTTCTTCAAAGTTTATGAGCCAAGCACCGTTTCGCACTCGCCCAAGAACGGTTTGTTCTTTGGAGATTCTGATGGCGATTTTGATTATGAGGCCAAAAAATGATTTTGTCTGAGTGTGTTTTAGGGTGTAAGAAAATTGATGGTGGTAATGTAATCACAAAAAACAGGGACAGAACATACGATGCAACCGTCGTATTAATACACCATAACGATGCAAATCTTGAATATGTAATCATATTCGATCCCAAAACACATTACATTGAAGGCTACAACGCCACTACAGGAATAGCAATAATGAATGTCGCGTTAGCTAACGGCGCAGATTTTTCTGGTAGTTCTTCAATGGAAGGCGTAAATATATTTCGTGCTTTACTTAACGCGAAAACTCTTCAAGACGCTGCAGAAATAATAACAACAAAGGGGCAAGAAGTTTTTGGCACAACCATGGTTGCAGACGCCAACGATATGATTACTGTGGAGTTCATTGACGGACAGAAGAAAGTAACAAATCATACAGACCTCGACAAAATTCCCATTGTTCGTACAAACCATGGTGAAGCGGTTCCTAACACTGGCTACATACCATCACATGGCGACGATTACATTTCATCAAAGACGAGACAGGCGTTTGCTGAGGTAATATTTGATGGCGCAAACAACTGCGAAGAAATAATGGACGGCCTTAATTATCCATTTTTTGGCACCCACAGTGGCTATGATGCAAACCGTCAGACACCTGCAATGAGGACATGTTCCCAAATGGGCATGGATCTAGCCAACAACGATATCTATTTCAGAGTTGTTCCTGGACACGGTCATCTCAAGGGTATTGTAAAATCAGGCGACTGGTCGAGGCCACCGAAGATTAAAATACATAACATTGATTACAATGAACCGCTATCCGACCCTACGGAATCATGGCAGGCGGATCCAAACTATGTGCACGAATCGATAAATCTTGCGCGCCATCTTAACCCTGATGATGATTACGATTGTGCAGACAAAATGGAAGATATTGAAATAGCAGCAATAAAGGAACGAAAACCGCTTGAAAATGTTGATCATTACATTGACAAGAGCAATGAAATTATAAGCATGCTAGTATCTTTACAAAACCTTTTGCGAAAATCAGATTCCAGTATTCAACACTTAACAAAAGATCGTGATACTGCAGAGGACGATTCTTTTTTAAGTTCCATAATACAAGATGCTGAATCCTCAGCAATGGAGCTGTATGACTTACGATCACTACTTAAAGGAAAAAATGCAACGGTTACGGAGGCGAAAAGGAAACCTAGAAAAAAAGGACAACACAGAAACAGCCCCAGCCATTCTGATCTTTATACTGACGAAAACCCGAAAGGAACAATAAAAGGCCTAAAGTTTGCAACAAAAAAGGATGCACAGAAAAGCGTTGCAAAAATTAAAAAATCCGGCCGCTCGCACAATCATAAAACGCAAGCCGCAATTGCAATGGAACAAAGAGCAAAGGCTGCAGGTAAAAAATCGTCAGCTGCCGTATATCGGAAGTTTATCGAGCAGCAGAAGAAAAAAACAAAAGCAAAAAATGAAGCCGTAGCAACCCGTGAAAACTTGTTTTTGGACAGACCATCAAAATCAAGAGGTTATATGTCAGGTGATGACAAGAACTGGCAAGGTGAAAACACTAGCGATTTGATTTATAATTATCTACGATCCATGGGCATGATAAAAGAATCCAGATTTAAGCAAATGGTACGAAAGCCGCGATTCACAGATTTACGAGGCTACTTAACTGGAGCTGATTTCATTTATGCTGACGCAGAAGCAGACTATGATGAAAATGACGTCGCTGTTTCAGAGGCGCAGCTGCTTGCACAAAAATATATTCAGGCATACTTTGACAAAAGGTTCGGCAAAGATAAAATCAAACTGAATGTTGATGTTTCGTCAAATCTTATACACCCAAAAAGCTCATATAACAAGGCGGCGAGAGGCGCATCTTATCGTTATGACAATGGGCATATTATCAATCTGACAATTGCAAACATGGGAGTCATGACTGACGCTGATTTTGATAAATACGCAGACACACAGTTCCAGCTTTCTATGTTAGGACGCCCAGAGCAAAAAATATACGAAGTACTTTTACACGAGCTACTGCATATGCAGCAATTTTTAAGATATAGTAATGGCATGCCCACAAATCAGAAATGGAAACAGTTTTCAAAAAGCTACGAAGATGCGGGCGGAGCAGATGGAATGGGAAGTGATTATTATGTATTTGATGACAACGCGTCCGAAATGGAAACCTTTGCGCTGCAGATAGCTATTGAACTTAGAGATTCGGTTGGAAAGGCAGAGGCTTTACATATGCTGAACAGACGTAATAGAGACATAAGAAAAATAATGATGCACTCTTCCTCTTTGCGCACATTTGAAGAAAACGACGTAGATTTGCAGCGACCCGAGCTTTCGACTCTTTTAGATCGTGCACGACAATATTTAAAAAGTATCCGATGAATTTATGTTTAGCGTCTTGTCAATTGATGTCGATTATGTATTTAGCCCAGGTATAGAATCATATGATGATTATGTAACGGGAAGCAGAGTTCCGCTTCTAGAAGAGCTAAAATATTTACAAAGACTCGGATATGAGCCAAGAATATCAAACGAAAAGATACTGCAGTTATCAAAAGCAATGGCTAAGGTTAGTCGTGACGTTCCATGTCACGTCATAACACATCACCACGAAATACTAAAATATCTTCCTAATCAGCCTTTTCAAATATTTAACTTTGATCACCATCACGATATATTTTATGACGGTTGGCATGATAAGAATGTTTTAGATGAAGGCAATTGGGTTTATAACCTTAACGAAAACGAAAACTTTAAAAAGTATACTTGGATACGTAACGAGGAAAGTGAAGAAGCGCCAAAAACAGGGCTAAACTTTGTTTTTGAGGAAGTGATCATGGGAGAAAATGACGTCGTCATGCCAGAGTTTAGCTTAATTACACTTTGTAGTTCTCCGCACTGGACTTTCGATCTTGGGAATATAATTATTGAAAGACTATTAACGGATTGGAATGATGCTGAAAAGATATAAACTTGACAACAAAGGTACTGGCCATGTATTTAAGAGAAAAAAGCTTTTTAGGTCCGAGGTCAGCAAGTATCAGAAAATAGAAATTGCAGAGGTAAACATACTCGGCAAAATACTTGCTTTGGACGACATTATTCAACTTTCTGCACTTGATTGTGATAGATACCACGAAACTTTTGCACATGTGCCTATGTCGAACTTAGAAAATCCCACAAACGCCCTAGTCATAGGCGGGGGTGATTTAATTTTGGGCAAGGAATTGCTCAAATACAAAAATTTAAACGTTGATCTGGTTGATATTGATGAGCGTGTTATCGATCTTTCAAAGATATATTTGTCGGATCTCAATGAATTCTGTTGCAAAGACACTAGGTTAAACATCATGTGCAAAGACGCGGCCGAATTTTGTAGCCTGGCCAAGCCAAAAACCTACGATATAATATTTTGCGATATAACCGATCCACATCCTGATTCACCGTCGGAATCTTTGGTTGCCGGAGATTCAATAAAAAGGTACAAAGAACTGCTAAAGCCGGGTGGCATGATTGTATGTCAGACTGATAACATTCAAATAGCTGGGGCATATCATAAAAACATAAAACAAACTTTTGAAGAAAATTTCATGAACTCTGGCTCCTTTGGTATAGTAGCACTTACCCTAAGTTCAGTTTTTTCTTTCGTGTGGGCTTCTGATGACATATTTATTAGCAAGAAAGACATTCAGGTTGACACTAATTGGCTCAATGATAAAAGATTCGAATTTGCACTGAATATTCTAGAACTTCACTAGGAGAAACAAATGAAAATTAACAAAATTAGAATAAGAGAAATTATAAAAGAGGTGTTATTGACCGAACGTAGTACTGGCAGCCCTAACCTAGTTGCTGAAGAAGAAGCTCTGAGACGTGCGGCTGTAGATTTTGCACAGAAATATATGCTCATTATGCGTCACGGACATTCCGACAGAGATGCTACACAAGTACGCGCGGCCGTTATCGAAATAATTGATACAGTGTTGGGTTAAGCATGTTGTACGGTTTGAGAAGATATATACGTCAAATAATATTCGAAGGCATGAAAACGGCAGATATGTTGCCGGATGGTATTGTCATAGTAATAGATGACGATCCGGATTATGAACAGATTCAAATTTATTACGCATCCGATATCGATGGTGATTACACGGCTCTTTCACCGATGGATGGAATTTATGGCTCAGTTACCTTTGAAAAAACAGAAGATTACGGCCAATGCCTGGACTCGATGAGAGTTAATCATTCGGCTGCAACCCCAGGCTGGGGACCATTGCTTTATGATATTGCAATTGAATATGCTTCAATGAAACACAGCGGGTTAATGCCCGATCGATTTGATGTTTCCATGGACGCAAATTACGTTTGGAATTTTTACAACAGACGCCGTGGTGATGTAACTAAAAAGCAAATGGATGATCCCTACGATAGGCTAACACCTGAACCTGAAGATAACTGCAATCAAGATGTTGCAGAGCGTGACGAAAATGCTTATGACTGGCAAGAAAGTGCCTTGAGCAAGAGCTACAGCAAAAGCCCAGTATTGATAAACAAACTCAAAAAATCTGGCAAGCTGGTGACGCTATGAAATTTCTGCGTCAGTACATAAGGCAAGTTATTCTTGAGTCATCCATCAATCCAAAAATATCAAAACAGCTTGCACGGATCAAATCAGAAAACTTAGTTGTGTCAGCGCGATGGCAGTCTTTTAGCCGTGGATTCGGCACGTGCACTGTGGAAATTGCCGAAAATGCTCCCCGCGGTGGAAACATCATTGCCCGGCTTCAAGCAAAGTCCCAAGAAAGCGCTGGAAACTGCAACGGCGCCTTCATTATTTCAAGCGGCGGGGTTTTTTCACGAGATGGTTTGGGGCCTTTGGTTTATGATGTTGCATTCGAGCTAGCCGAACTTGCTGGTTTTGATGGCCTTGGACCAGACCCTCGCGAAGTGAGTGCTGAAGCAAAAGCGGTCTGGGATTATTATTTGCGAAACAGGCCGGACGTTATTTCGAAACAGCGAGACTTTTTTGAATCACCCGTCACTGAGCCGACCGAAGATGATTGTTTAGGCCAAAACGCAGCTGCAGACAGCTTTCCCGGTGGCAGGCGAGCAGCTTACACTAAGACTAAACATATTAGAGCGCGATATTTTGATGATCCAGAAGAAGGTTACACGGTTCCAGAGGAATATTCCCAAGAATTTATCGATTTTTACTTTGATCCAGGTTATTCGTTGTCAAAAACATTTCACAAGCGATCCGCAGGAACACCAATTATAGACTTTTTGCGAGCAAATTTGTTGCTTCATCCTTGGTCTGCGGCGGATTTGAATCGGCCATATACAGTCGATGAAGTTAAAAAGGCAATGAATACAAACCCAGATATGTATCATCAATATTTCAAAGAAAGAAAATACGTAAATGGCCGGTGGGAAAAAATCGAGCTAACTGACGAAGAGAAAGAACAATGGATTCTTGATAACTGGGTAAATCCAAAATGAATAACCTACGAAAATATATAAGAAAAGTCATATTAGAATCTCATTTTCCCCTGACCGGCGGTGAAAAGCTGAGGTTACACCACTCACGGCCAGACACTCGCGTTGATGGTACCCCTCAAATATCTGGATTTACCCAAAAGGTCGGCCCAAAGCCAGCTGGTTTATGGTATGAATGTCAGGACGGATCTTCACAGACTTGGAAAGCTTTTTGTGAAACAGGTTTTTCTTATGGGTACTCAAAATACGACAAACAATACAACGTGGTTTTAAACGATTATGAAATTCTTTTTATTCCCGATGAACATCACTTTGAAAAATTTTATGAGATGTACAGCACAAACCACCCTGCAGACCCGGCCGGCACGCGTGGGTTTGATAAAATGATAGATTGGCCGAAGGTGTCGCGCGATTATGCGGGAATAGAAATTTGTCCATATTTATATAGTAAGCGAATGGATGAAGACAGTTTTTGGTACTATGGTTGGGATGTCGCCTCTGGTTGCGTCTGGGATCCAAAAGGCATTCAAGATCTAGTACAGAAAGGCAATTGTAAATAAGGTGTTTCATGAAAAATACAAAATATAATATGACCTTACGTTTATTTGAAACTACCGATAAAGAATTTCTCGACGGCGTTGAAGATCTTTACAACGACTGGAAAGAAGTACAGGAAAACATTCCAACGGCAACCGAGGAAAGAGACGTTTACGGATATTATTTTGACGAAAAAACGCAAGACTATGAACAAGATTGGTATAAAAAAGACGTAACTTATCAGACTACAGCTGGAGAGGAAAAGCCGGCCTTTACTGAAGAATCCCCGGGCTATTACGATAGAGAACACCCTGCTGAAAGGCGTGTCAAATATGGGCAAACTAAGAAAGAAATTAATGTAGAAAGAGAACTCATGAGACTTTGGCAGAAACATGCGGATATAAAATTTTTCAAATCAAACAAACTGACTTATGTCCATGATACAACATATAAATCCGCGGCCAGAGCTATGGGAAACTATGGTGTAAAAATAACGCCACCAAAAGAAAGCGACATCTTCGCTGCACAAAATCAAGCGCAAAAAAATGCAATTTCTGTTACGGCAACCTACAACCCGGATGGGCAAACAAAAATTGGCAGTCAGTTTGCCATGGGCAAAGGATGGGGTTATACTTTAAAGGGACACCCAATATTTGCAGCTTTTACAGATCTTGCTTCTCAGACTCAACGAATGGCAACAGACGCCGCAAGGGAGTATTATAAGTCGTCTGGCTTGCCAAAGAGAGCATCTATCGCAAGGGCAGCAGAAAACCCAAACAAAAAAGCAAGTCGAAAGCGGGCCTTAACGAGACAAAAGAAACGAAAAGGAATGTCTGATGACGCAATCGAAAAATATTTTAAAATTCACGCAAACGCAGTTGCGCTTAACGAAAAAGACATGCAGGAAAGAGGCGCAAATCTTGAAGAAGTTATACTAGACAACTGGACAATCGATTATTGGTACATTTCCAATTTTTACCAAGCGTCTAGATTTTTTCGGGAACACCTAAAAGCTGGAAAGTTTACCCGACCAATTCTCGTGGTCGACGAAGCATACAGTGGCGCGCAGCTGCTTACAAAATTCAATCCACAAAAACAGGAAGACGTCGAGAAGCTTCTTAGCCTATTTGATAAGGAGCAGAAAAGAAGATGAAAATATTGCGGCATTACATTAGAAGCATACTTCTCACCGAGGCAATGAAAACCCCAGATATGCTCCCGGAAAATATTGTTGTTGTAGTTGAAACAAAAGATTCGATGTATTTTCGGGTTTACTATGCTTCAAAAAGGCATCCGAAAATGCCGGCCAGAGATCCGTACGGAAAAATTACATTTTTTAGACCCAACCCAAGCTACAGAGGTAATTGTGATGAGGCTTTTGTGGTAGGAGTTGCTACTGCAGATGACGGTTGGGGTCCCCTTTTATATGACGTTGCGATCGAACAGGCAACAATAGCTGGAAACGGTTTGACTTCCGATCGATCGTCTGTGTCACGTGACGCCCAAGGGGTCTGGAATTATTATCTGAATAATCGACCAGATGTCGAAGAGCATCAGCTTGATACACTTGATAATCAACTTACACCGACAGACGAAGATAACTGTGACCAAGACATAGCCAGGGGAACAATAACCGGAATGTACTCAACCTGGCAAGATTCCGCCTTAAGCAAAAGATATACCAAGGCGCCGTCAACGATAAACGCTTTGGAAAAAGCTGGTAAATTAATAAGATTATAGGGCTTTGAAATGAACAAACTAAGAAAATATATACGTCATGTATTAATCGAAAGCCTAAGAATGGGTGAAAATCTTATGATTCTGAACCACCCAAAGGACAAAAACAAGGTTTTTCTTTTAGTCGACGCAGATTATTTAGATGACGTAGCCTTTGGCGGAGACTATGGTTTCGAGAAGATGTCGCGTGATTATGTAAAGGGAATGATGCAACTTGCTCCGCCAAAGGCCCGGGCAAAAAACCGAGAATGCTATGGTTCGTTGATGGTAAAAAGATCATCGGCTGAAGATGGTTACGGCCCGACGATGTACGATATTGTTATGGAAATAACTAATCAACCACTCATAAACGATAGGGATTCCGTCTCACGAGAGGCAGAATCGATGATGAAATATTATCTGACCAACCGAGGTGACGTCGATAAAAAACTGCTCGACAACGTTGATGATCCGGCTACCTATCCACGAACACCGGAGGTCGAGGACGATTGCACGCCAGGAGATGACCGCGCTTACGAAAATGGAAGAAATGATCGCCACGGATTGTGGGAGGATGACCCGCTTTCATACGCATATGACAAACAAATGTCAAGCCGAGCAGCGGAGATGTTGGCCAAAGGTAATGAGTGCATAGCAAAACATAAAATGGAATATTGGGACATCAGAAAATTAGCTTCAGATTTTTTCAGAACGAGATACTAAATGCGTTTGTTACGTGAATACATAAAACAGATACTTTACGAGATAGCGTACAACAGACGCAATGCTTTCCTTGCAGATCTATATGGTCAAGACTTCGACCACAACTTTGTTGAAAGAGGCGAAGACGAAGAAGCTTATAAGAGAATGGCAACAACTGGTCGCAAGATGAAAATAGCTTTTGCTAGACACGCAGACCGACAGTATTTAGATAGTTTAAAATATGTGCATTGGACGAAATACGGAAGAAGAGCACTCGGAATGTTGGCGCCAGATATCATAAAAGTAGATGTAAACCCGCGAGATGAGTTAAGTGCCATGGCGTATAAGCCTGGCGAAATCCCGGGCAGTTCACAATTCTTCGGTCAGTATGGGTTGATCATCACCGGATATGTCACGCTTTTGAGTAATGATATGAATTCTCTGCAGACCGGTTACACCCCGGGATATAAAGCAGCGGATCCACAGAGAGTAGCTTCATCCGGAGCGAATAAAGGCATCAGTTATGCGTACACGCCAGACATTGTTTTATCGGCCGATGACTGGGATCCGCAGGGTGATCTAGGAAACGAGGCCTTGATTGATAACTGGGAGATTCAAGGATTGATAGTACCAGATAGTGAATATGATAAATTTGTCACGTATATGGATAAGATATACGAAAAAACTGGCAAAGAATATCTGCTTTATAAAGCGAGTCAGATGTCATGAAACAATTGCGACAATACATAAGAAAAATACTTCTCACCGAGGGAATGAAGAATGCAAGTGATCTGCCAGAAGATGGTTATGTGTGGATTATTGACCAAGAAAACACGTTTATTGTAAAAATCGATGCGCCCTCATGGCCCGACCACGCATACATCAAGCTCAGGAAATTTACACGTGGTTGCTCCGGAGCCTGGGAAGTAGTTTATGCCACAAGCCCAGATGGTTGGGGACCGCTACTTTATGATATTGCCATGGAATATGTCGGCAGTGAAGGGATTATGTGTGATCGATCTTCTGTGTCAGCTGACGCAGCTAGTGTTTGGGATTTTTATCTCAAATCCAGACCGGATGTAAAAGCTGTTCAGCTTGATTATAACAAAGAACCATTCGTGACACCGAAAGATAGAAGCGACGATTGCCCGGCATACACTTTTATAAAACATTCTTTCAACATGTCGGGTTATGGCATAACGACCGATAATTTCGAAGGTAGTTTTTTAGATCACTGGTCAACAAAGAAGTATATAAAATTAGGCGGAACACCAATAATCGATCAACTTAACAACATGAATATCCTGGAGTACAAATGAATATCTGGAAATATCTTATAATTTTATTTGCAGTAAGTTGCAACTCAGAGCCGGTATGTACTGTGCAACAATCTGCGCAAACAGGCGAGTACTCCGTTAAGACAACTGAAAGAGAAGAAGGCGATTGCGGATCAATGGGGACACTTGACGTTGTAATGGAGGACGGAATCATCCAGCTAGATGAGGGTTTAGGTTGTGAATTGATAGACCAAAACTGGCATGCATCAGAATGCACAACCGGATCCCTCTTTCATTGCGACGATGGAACTTGGTACATGGAGTTAACGTGGCATTTGTCTTCATCAAACGATTCCGATGTAATAACCGGCACACTAGAAGCACATATGAATAAATGGGACGGAATATATATATGTAATTCGGTATATGACATCGAGGCCAACAAATGAAATACTTACGGCAATATATAAGACAGATACTGATTACTGAAGGAATGAAACAGCCTTCAGACCTGCCGGATAACACTATAATAGTGATAAACCCAAACATGCCGGGTGGAACTGAAATATACTATGCACTAGCCGGTAATGTTTTTGACCGGCCCGGTCGTTTGGATCCGGCAAAGGGTAGTGTTAGCATATATGATATCCGGCCTCATCCAAACTATGGGGAATGTGGTAATGCTTGGATGGTCGGAGGATCATGGTCCTCTGATGGTTGGGGACCTCTGCTCTATGATGTTGCGATTGAGTGGGCAACTCAAAACGGTGGCGGCCTAATTTCAGATCGAGGGGCAGTATCAGAAGATGCCGAAGCGGTTTGGAGATATTACATGAGGAGGAGAAGCGATGTTACGGCACATCAGCTAGACGATCCATTTAATTTGCTCACACCCGACGATGATGACAACTGTGATCAAGAGGTCGCAGGTGGTGGTCATTTTATGTATGGCGGGGACAAAGACTTCGGAAAGGGTTGGGTAAAGTCCGCGTTGAGTAAAAGATACACAAAGGCACCTACTACAATGAACGCCCTCAAAATGGCCGGCAAGCTGGAGGTTTTAGGGTGAAAGAACTACGAGAATACATAAGACAGATACTTTTAGAGAAAGCAAACTTTAGAGTAAGAGGAGATGACGAGTACTTTCGGGTCGACCTGCCAGGAATAGGTTATGCCGAAGGTGGCAGCTCATTACGCTTCAGAGAATGTCAGGATGACGTCGACGCATTAATGCGGACACCCGAATATCTGGCAGCCGAGAAGAAATACCAGGAGACGGCTAAGCCGCGAACCGATATCGTTCGGAATCCAGAGACTGGGAAGTATGAAGAAGTAGAAGTAGGACCAGCAAAGTTTCGGCCGAAATTCTATACTGTCGACAATGCATGGATAAACAATCCAGAAAACAGAGGAAAGGGCCATGGAAAGAAAATTTATAATGCTTTCATTGCTCAGGCTGTTTATCATGCTAGAAATCATGGTGGTGTTTTTATAGGTGCTCATCGATGTGTGATGGGATCTGGAACATCTGAAGATGCACAACGAGTTTGGAAGTCGCTTGGTCGAGATTATACATCAGCCGGTATGGTTATATTTATAGGAACATAAAATGAAAAATTTACGGCAATACATAAGACAAATCCTTTCGGAAGGAATGATCAAACCAAAATTAGTCCCATCAGAGGTCCCATCGTATAGTACAGACATCAAAAAACGATGGGAAGTGATGATTGATGGTGAAAAGATTGGCGAGCTCACGAAAATTGACCGTATGGTTCGAGATGGCCGTCACTATACCGATGGATTCGCTAGAGAAAGAGGTTGGCAAGCATACAAAGGACAGCGCCCGTACGATTCTCGTTCTCGATCGTATGTTTTCAGAAGAAAACAAGATGCTCTAGATTGGTTGATGTCACAATGAAACACTTACGGCAATACATAAGACGTCTTCTACGCGAGGCTGCAATGAGCCTACCACAAAAATTATACCATGCTACTTATGGGCCTTTAATCCCGTCGATAATGAGCGCTGGCCTAGGCGGAAACCGTGAAACCGTTTGGGAGGATTCGCGAACAGGTGTAGTTTACTTAGCAATCGATCCTGGGATTGCCTCAGGCTACGCAGAGGCATCGGACATGGCATGGGATCGTTATGAAGACGAGAGCGGTTCGCTCGACATCGTGACGTTTGAGATTGACACCTCAATGCTCGACGCCACAAAATTCAGAATCGATAAGAACGTGATTGATAACACTGGCGACACGTTAGAATATGATGGAATTATTCCTCCTTCAGCTCTAAAAATCATTGATAGGTACAAGGCATGAAAAAATTGCGGCAATACATAAGATCGATCCTGCTTGAAATGGCTGCTCCCCGACAAGCCGACTTAGGTGCAGTATATTTCCATGGCACCCCATCCGCAACAAACGCAGAGAGCATAATGAAGGTTGGAATAAAGGTACCTGATTTGTCTGGTAGAGGAGGTTACCTGCGACCGGTTGAAGGCAAGGTATATATCACTCCAGAAATTAGATATGCCCAGATATATGCGATCGGTGGCGATATTGCCGGCGGCGATGCATCAAGAATGATTGAAAATTACGGCCAATATGGCTATGTTTTTGTAATTGATGGACAGCAATTAAAAGATATTCAGCCCGACGAAGATAGTGTTGGCGAAATGGTTTACAACGAAAGATATTATTGGTTAGATGATCTTGCGGAAGAGTATTTGAAGGACGAAGAGTATGACGACTATGGAATGGATCTTGGATATCGTAGTCTTTATCATGCCATTATGGGCGGCGAGTATGATGCTTGGGCTGCTGGTGGTAAAATATTGTTAGATGTAATGGACGATGAACAAATGCTCGAGTTGATTGATGATGGCGCCCATATAGCACACACTGGAAATCTGCTTCCCAAAGAAACCTGGAGATTTGATAGGAATAAAACACCCGATTTGGCTAAAGATGGCTCGAATTTTTTTGAATTAGCTGAGAGAATACAATGAGGCAATTGCGGCAATACATAAGAAACATACTTTTTGAAAATCGGCAAGATCTCGAGATGGTTGTGTCACAATTTCGAGATGAGCTAGAATCAGAATGGGATTGGGAAGGCGACAGAGGATGTTTTAGAGGCATGTGTTCAACTGTTTCCGGCGAACTGGTAGAAAGGCTGAAAGAAAACGGCATCAATGCATTCAGGGTCAATGGACAATATCTTGATCCCTCAGAGGATTACGAACCCGATATGGATATGTGGGATCAAGACGATATCGATCAATATTACGAGGACATAGAATACGGAGAAATACCTGCAGCAAATCATTGGTGGGTAGAAGCAAATGGAAAAATACTTGACGTCACTGCAGATCAATTTCATCCGGGGGAGGAACAGGATTATCGTGTAGTAATCCTCCCTGCAAACCACTACAGCTACAGAGCAATTAATCGATGAAACACTTACGACAATACATAAGACAGATACTGCTCGAGGCGATACCCATTAACGTGAAGGTCGGCGATATCATCCTAACCGGCAGATTTAAAAACAAGAGAACTGTTGTTAAGTCGATCGGCAAAGATAAGTACGGTCACCCGACGATAAATGGCAAATCAATCCTTAAGTTTAAGATCG
>MDTA01040282.1_pt1 | contig 20125 bp, 20 predicted proteins | sample 811151 | NCBI WGS metagenome assembly MDTA01 (sample SAMN05326648, study PRJNA326480) | marine metagenome | isolation source: seawater | place: Indian Ocean: South | collected 2010 | reverse complement strand
CCTCTAGTAGACCAATCCTCAATAAATAACATGAAACAAGAAAAAAAATTAATTTCAATGTTTAAAAAAGAAATTATACCATTGCTTAAAAAATCAAAGTCCATGGTCCTTTTTGAAATGGATTATAAGCCCAAATTAATTATTCCGTTTATAAAAAAATTTAAATCAAATAGAGTTGGAATAAATTATGATACAGGAAATAGTGCTTCACTAGGTTATGATTTATTACAGGAGTTAAAATATTTTAAGTATGTTAAAAATATTCACATTAAAGACAGAAAATTATTTGGAACTACAGTAAGATTAGGTGAAGGAAATGTTGATTTTAAAAAATTCTTTAAATTACTTCATAGTAAAAATTATAAGGGTAATCTAATTTTACAGACAGCACGGTCAAAAAATAATAGGCATACTTTAGAGCTGAAAAAAAATATAAACTTTATTAAAAACTATATATGAAAAATATTTTAATAGCTGGAAGTTCAAAAAATCTTGGCTTTTATATTAAAAATAGCTTAAGTAAAAGTTTTAATGTTATTTCTTTATCTAGCAAAATAAAAACAATTGAAAAAAAAAATTCTTTTAAGTGTGATCTGTCAAACGAAAGAATTACAAAATCGGTATTATTAAAAATAAAAAAAAAATTTCATAGTTTAGATGCAATTATATTTTCGGTTGGTTATAGTAAAAAAAAAAATAACAATTTAAAAAATTTATATGAAAAGTTTAATTTAAATTTTGTAACTTTTTTCAATTTACTTGAAAATTATTGTAGGATTTTTAAAAATAAAAAAACTAAATTCATTGTAATTTCAAGTATAGTGACAGAAAAGACAATAATAGATGCTCCTTCGGATTACGTAATTTCCAAAGCTGCTCTTAAATCTTATGTCCATTATAAGGCCAAGGAATTAGCCAAATATAAAATAGTAATAAATATAATTTCGCCAGGCAACATTTTATTACCTAAAAATAATTGGGACAAAAGATTGAAAAAAAATAAATATTCTACAAAAAAATATATTAAGGACAATGTTCCACTAAATAAATTCATTAGTGGAGAAACAATTTCAAATGCATGTAAATTTTTAATCGATAATAAAAATGAAGTTACAGGTACAAATATAGTTTTAGATGGTGGACAAATTCTTTGATAAAGTAATTATAATTACTGGTGCAGCTGGCTTTTTAGGCAGTCATTATTGCAATTACTTAGCTAAAAAAAATAACTTAGTTATCGCAGTTGATAAAAATAAAAAAGGTTTGAAAAAACTAAGTAGTAAAAACAATTTATTGACTTACTGTATTGATATCACACTTGAAAAACAAATAATTAAATTCATAAAATTTATAAAAAAAAAAAAATTAAATATAGATGTCCTTATAAATAATGCCGCAATAGATTCCGTCCCTTCTGACACTTCAAAAAAATTAGATGTAGAAAGTTTGAAAAAAGAGATTAATGTTTCTTTAATTGGACCTTATTTGTTAATAAATTATATTTCTAGACATATGAATAAGAAAAATAAAAATTATAGTATTATTAATATAGGTTCTGATTTAAGTGTAATTGCTCCCAATCAAAACATTTACAAAGGTATATTTAAAAATTTTCAAAAACCTGTCTCTTATTCAATAGTTAAACATGGTTTGCTTGGAATAACAAAATATTATTCATCTCTTTTAGCTGAACGTAGAATTAAAGTTAACATGATTTCTCCAGGACCAATTTTTAATAATCAAAACAAAAAATTTATAAATAGATTAAATAAAATAATCCCGATGTCTCGTATGGGAAAACCATCTGATATCTATCCAACTTTAGATTTACTTATTGATGAAAAAAATTCTTTTATGACTGGTCAGAATATTTTAATAGATGGTGGTAGAACTGTTATTTAATATTAAAATAATTATATTTATATAAAAAATTATATATATTTATACAATCCATTAATGCATCGTGTTTTTTCAACGATTTCATGTTTATTTTTTCATTAAGTTCTCCTGAAACTATCTTTGTTTCATCTATTTTTAATTTTTTAGAAATAAATGGCCTTATGTTAAAAATTTTTTTAACAAAATTTTTTGGTAATAGATTGTTCATAATATAATTTTTTTTTAATATTTCTTTATCTAATCCGTTACATAAAATTATATCAACATCTAAAAAAAATATTTCTAATATATTGGATGCATCTTTAAAATTCATGCCATAATCCATTATTTCTCGTTGTGTAATACCAGTTAATCTTTGAATATAGTTTGACAATATTTTATTTTTATTTGGCTTTACTAAAATATTTTTTGACTTGAAACCTTTTTCATTTGAAAAAAATTTAATTGTTCCAATCTGAATTATTTCTTGAAATTCCCACTCAAAAGAATAATTTCTTTCCAAAGAGTTTTTCCATGAAGTCCACTCCAAATCTATTATTGAAAATTTCATATCAAAGAAAAAAGTTTAAGTTTGACATAATTCATAAATTTATATTAAAAGTAATCTTAAATAAATAATTACAAAATATGAAACTGCCTTTTTTTATTGCTGAAATAGGAATTAACCATAATGGTGACATAAAAATTGCCAAACAACTTATTGATCAAGCCAAAGAAGCAGGTTTTGATGCTGTCAAATTTCAGAAAAGAGATATAAATTTAGTATATAAAGAAGATTTTTTAAAACAGGAAAGAAATAGCCCGTGGGGAAAAACTCAAAGAGAGCAAAAACAGGGTTTGGAGTTTGGAAAAAAAGAGTATGATGAAATAGACAATTATTGCACCAGCAAAAAATTGATTTGGTTTGCGTCTGCTTGGGATTTAAACAGTCTTAAGTTTTTAGAACAATATAAGCTTAAATATAATAAAATAGCTTCAGCAATGATAATAGATCTAAATTTTCTTAAAGAGGTTGCGAAACAAAAAAAATATACATTTATTTCAACAGGCATGTCTACATATGATGACATTAAAAATGCAGTAGAGATATTTAAAAAAAATCAGTGCCCATTTGAACTTATGCACTGTGTTTCTACCTATCCAACAAAGCCTACAGATTTAAATTTACTAACAATAAATGCTTTAAGGAAAGAATTTAATTGTGATGTTGGATATAGTGGACATGAAAACGGCATAGTAGTATCGGTTGCAGCATCAATGATGAATGTTACGTCTATCGAAAGACATATTACTTTGGATAGAACGATGTACGGTAGTGATCAATCTGCATCTTTAGAATTTAAAGGATTTAAAGAAATGATTTCAGGAATTAAAAAAGTGAAGGATGCAATTGGTGAGGAGAAACTAGGCTATGTAAACGAAGACGAAAAAGTAATTGCAAGAAAATTACGAGAACACATTAAAATTTAATGAACATAATTGCGGTAATTCCTGCTAGAGGTGGATCTAAAAAAATTAAAAATAAAAATATTTTAAAAATAAACAAAAAACCTTTGATATATTACTCTATCAAAGTTTCAAAAAAAACAACAAAAATTAAAAATACATATGTATCGACAGATTCGGAGAAAATAAAAAAAATATCTACTTATTATGGTGCTAAGGCACCTTTTTTAAGACCAAAAAAAATATCTAAAGATAGATCTACAGATTTAGAGTTTATGAAACATTTTTGTATGTGGTATAAAAAAGAAAAAAAAATACCTATAGACTTGCTAATTCATCTAAGACCTACAACACCATTTAGAAATCCAAAAACTATAAATAAAGCTATTGATTTGATGATAAAAAATAGGAAATATAGTTCTCTCAGATCCTTTATAGTTTCAGATTTTTCAGGATATAAATTATGGTTAAAAAAAAATAAACAAGCTAAGGTTTTGGTTAAAACAAAAAAAAATTATCATTCAATTGGAAGACAATTTATACCAAAAACCTACTTTCATGTAGGTTATGTAGATATCTTAAGACCAAGACTAACTATAAATAAAAATACTATGATAGGTAAGAAAGTACTATTCTTCGAGTTAAATAAAAATAGAGAATATTGCATAGATATTGATACAAAAGAAGATTTAAGAAAAACTTATGAATGGAAAAAGAAGCATAAATACAAAATTTAATTTTATAGAAACCTTAAAACAGCTAGTCTCTCATTATAAAAAAATTATAATATATTACTATATCTTTGCATTCAATTCGAAGAAAATATTTAATCACGATAGCTTTGAAACGACAAAAATTAATAATGAAATAGAAAAAAACGGTTTTACAATATTAAAGAATTTCTTTGACAAAAATAGTATAATAAAAATAAAAAAAAAATTCGAAGAACAAATAAATAAAAATAAAGATTTGTATATAAGTGAAAATATTAATTATAAAGTTTCAGGGATAAAAAATTTATCAGATAAAATTCAGGACGTTACCCTAAAGGAGCCTTTAATAAATATACCGGAATTAATTAATATAATTACAGATTTGAGAATAAAGACAATTGCTGATAATTATTTTAAATCGGAAACTTTTATAACGGGAATAAATTTAAGAAAAAGTTATGCTAACAAATTAAGTTCTAGTGGCACACAAATGTTTCATGTTGATAGAAATAGTTACAAAATACTAAAGTTTTTTATATATTTAAACGATGTTACATCTGATGATGGACCTACCATGATAGTTAAAGGTACTAATAAGAGAAAGCATAGTTTTTGGTACCATAAACATAGATATTCAGATGAAGAGATTTACAATATTTATGGCAAGAACAGTGTTGAAGAGTTGATTGCAAACATTGGAGATATACAAATAGCTGATACAACAGGTTATCATAAAGGAAAAAAACCGACAAAAAATAATAGGTATATGCTAACTTTGAGCTTTGGAATTTTAAAAGATAAAAATCAACAAAAATTTAAAATTAATTCTAATTTATTTAATAAGCTAAATTTTGCTCAAAAAAATAATATTTCAAGAATTGTAAATATTATTTAGTCATTTGTTTAATTCTAAAAAAATAATTCTTCAATTTAAAATTAAATAATTTTCTATTTGTAAAAAAATATTTAGTTAAAGAGTAAATTCTTTCATAGATTAATAAAAAATAGTAAAAAATACTAATCATATTATTAATTTTTAAATTATCTTTTTTTCCATTAAAATTAAATTCTGCATGCATAAAGTCTTTTTTGTTCAAAAATTTTAACTTAGTACCTTGTCTCAACATTGCGTCGGTTGCAATAAGACAACGATTAAATTTTGTATTATCAAATTTATTTTTCTTAATCAGTTTATTTATTATTTTAATATTTTGATTATGATTTTTAGGTTGAAAATCTATTTTAAATTTCATATATGGAGATGGTCCTAGATTAATAACATTTTTTTTTAAATAAGCTGCTTCTAAACCAATAGTTGATCCAAAGCATATTATAATATTGCTATTTTTAATTAAGCTGTAGCTACTAACATCGGATAAAGGGTCAATATAATAACATCTTTTATAATGTTTAGAAATTTTCTTGTATTCTTCATTTACATAATTATCAAAAATAGTATTTGGATGTGCTCTTATAAAAAATTCAATTTGTTTATTATTTTTATAAATATTTATAGTTTTTTTTATCGCCTCATATTGATTTCTGTAAATATATCTTTGCTTATTATCTGTTAAAAAATTTGTCTCTAAATCTGATGAAGTAAATATTGATATGATAATTTTACTATTTTTTATTTTAGTTGGTAAGCTTTTATCGTTCTGTATTGCATTATAAATAGCAAAAGGTCCAATTCCCTTTTTATTAAATCTATTTCTAAAAAAATTTTTTGCTTCCTTCAGATTAACTTTTTTTTCTCGAGATATATTGTAAATTTCATTAGCTCTTAAATGAATATTTTGTGTGAAATCTAATTTTCTTATTAAGTATCTGTTATGAGAAAAATAATGATAATCATAACAATAAAGATTGAGTTTTTTTTGCTGCCCAAATCTCAATAGAGGTCTATAATTATAAATTCTACCATTATAGATTAAATATTTATGGTATTTATTTTTTAAAAATAAATCTTTAAAAAAATAATATGAAGATAAGCTTTGAATAAATAGTTCTTTAATTAAAACATCATTTTTTCTCGCGTCAATATTTTCCGTCTTATATTGAGTAGCAAGTGAACTTGCAATTGATTGTCCAAAATCTATTCCTTTAAATTTAATTTTTTTAAGATCATGAAATTTTTTGATTTTAATAATTTTATTTAAATTTTTCGGTAATTTATAATTTATATTTTCGTCAATAATTTTAATTTTATTTTGTTTCCTATTTAATATATTAATCCCCTTCTTTAATCTTAGCTTGCAAAACGAACATTTAATTTTGGACATTTTTTCATTAGCAATACAAAAATTTTTCTTTCCATTACAAGTAATTATTGTTACTTCTTTTTGTTGATTAAGTTCTTTTTTCAGTATTTCAATCTCGATATCGAAAATTGGCCAAAGTGGAGGTGATATTTTGATAAGGACCTTATTTTGCATTTTTTTTGATTATTTTAAAAATGATTTCTCGACTTCTTGAAATATGTAATGTCCTAAAAATATATGACATTCTTGTATTCTAGCTGTATCACTACTATCAATTGTTAAATTTAAATCACATAATTTTTTTGCATTTCCACCTTTATTCCCTAAAAATCCAATACAAAAGATTTTCTTTTTTTTTGCAGTTTTAAGCACATTTAAAATATTTTTTGAATTACCAGATGTTGATATAACTATTAAAATATCCTCCTTACAACCTATAGCCTCTAAATTTCTAGAAAAAATACTATTAAAAGAAAAATCATTAGAACATGCTGTAATTGTGGATGTGTCCAATGCTAATGATATTGCAGGAAGGGGTTTCCTAATATTTTTAGGCTTAAGACGCACTAAAAACTCGGCCGAGAGATGTTGAGCATCTGCAGCTGACCCTCCATTTCCGCATAAAAGAATTTTACCGCCTTGATGTAGTCTTTTAATAGTCTCAGCAATACATCTTTCTATATTTGGTTTTAACTTTTTAATTTGTCTATGTAATTTGACAGATTTATTTATATCGCTTATGAGAGTCATCTTGATATCAATATATTAAATATACTATTTTTTAATTTTTTGATAAAGAAAATTATACTATGAAGAAAATTCTCATTATCGGAAATGATGGTTATGTTGGTCCCATATTAACTCGATACCTAAAACAAAAATATTATATTTACGGTGTAGACACAAATTGGTTTAAAACAAAAGTTTTGTTTAAAGAAAACTATAATACTTACAAACCTCAAAAAAAAATCACAAAAGACCTTAGGCAGTTAGATCTAAAAAAACTAAATTTTTTTCCGGATGCCATTGTTTATTTAGCTGCAATTTCTAATGATCCTATGGGAAAAAATTTTTCAAAAATAACGCATGACATTAACACCAAATATTGTGAAAAAATTGCCCTTCAAGCTAAGCATATAGGTGTAAAAAAATTTATTTTTGCTTCAAGTTGTAGTATTTATGGAGCAGCAGGCAATTCAAAAAAAAAGGAAAATCATAAACTACAACCACTAACAGACTACGCAAAGTCGAAAGTAAACTCAGAAAAACTACTTAAAAAAATTTCAAGTAAACACTTTAAAATAACGAGTTTAAGATTTGCAACTGCAGCAGGGTATAGTCCCAAATTAAGATTGGATTTAGTTTTGAATGATTTTGTTGCAAATGGAATAACTAATAACAAAATTTTAATTCTTAGCGATGGTAAACCTTGGAGACCTCTTATACATGTAAAAGATATGTCAAGAGCAATAAAATGGTCTATAGAATACAAGCAAAAATCAAATTTTTTAGCACTGAATATCGGGTCTGATAAATGGACTTTTACTATAGAGATGTTAGCGAAAATTGTTGCAAAAGAATTAGGGGGGGTAGAAGTTAAATTAAATAGCAATAGCCAACCTGATAAAAGGAGTTATACGGTCGACTTTGCATTGTTTAAAAAATTATGTAAAAATTATCAACCAAAGGAAAATATTAATAAATCAATCAGAGAACTAGCTAATAAAATGTTAGGTAGCAAATTAAACTTTCAAAATTTTAGAAATTCAAGAAGATTTATTAGACTAAAAAATCTAATTTATTTGCAAAAAAATAATAAACTTAGTAAAAATTTATATTGGAAAAAATGATACAAGATTTAATAGTTACCAAATTAAGAAAGATCCCTGATGAAAGGGGTTCTATTATGCATATGCTTAGATCGGATGCTCCTCACTTTTTAAAATTTGGTGAAATTTATTTTTCAACCGCTTATCCAGGTGTCATAAAAGGTTGGCATGAGCATACGAAACAAATACAAAATTATTGTGTAGTCTTAGGCATGATAAAATTAGTTTTATTTGACAATAGAAAGAATTCTAAAACTTATAGGGAAATTCAGGAACTTTTTATTGGAGACGAAAATTATTCACTTGTAACAATTCCAACAGGAATAATAATGGGCTATAAATGCATCAGCAAAGAAAGATGTATACTCGCTAATTGTTCAACATTACCACACGATCCTACTGAAATGAAAAGTTACGATCCAATTAATTTTAAACTTATTGATTATGACTGGTCAATTAAGTTCAAATGAAAAAGATTTGTGTAATTGGATCTTCAGGCTATATTGGTAGTAGTATTGTAGATAAATTGGCAAGTCGTTATAATGTGATAGCGCATTCAAGAAATAAAAATCACCAAAATATCAAAATATTCAAATATGTAAAAGGTGATTTAAAAAACAAAAAAACTATAGAGAAAATAGCGCGTTTAAAACCTGAATTCATAGTTTATGCAGCTTCTTATAATCATTTTAAATCTGAAAAAAGTCTTGAAAATACTTTAAGAAATAACAATTATCCCTTAATTAACTTATGTAATAAACTTAGAAAAAATAAAAATTTTTGTAAACTTATATATTTCTCGTCGTTCCAAGTATTCGGTGATTATCAGAAAATAGATATCGTAAATGAGGAAACAAATAAAAACCCAAATAATTTTTATGGTCTATCACATTCATTAAATGAAGAATATCTAAAAATATTAAAAAAAAAATATAATTTACAATTTGATATAATAAGACTTACTAATGCTTATGGTTTTCCTAAGCTTAAATCATGCGATTGCTGGTGGTTAGTAATAAATGATTTTTGTAAAAACGTAGTCAATAATAATAAAATAGAGATAAAATCTAATGGGAAAGCTTTTAGAAATTTTATAAATCTTGATGATGTAAGCAATTTTGTAGAACTTATATTAAAAAATAATAAATCATCTGAAGTTTATAACTTGGCCTCAGATGAAACAATTCAAATTAAAGGTCTTGCAAAAGAAGTAGTCAAATCGTTTGACTTTAAAAAAAACTTTAAAGGACCAAAATTAATTATACAAAATAAAAATCAAAATATTCAAAAAATTAAATTAGAAAACCCAAAATTTAAAATTGATACAAAAAAATTAAAAAAGATAGGATTTAGGACAAAAGTAAAACTTAAAAAAGGTTTAAAAATGTTATTAAAAGAACTTTACAAGGAAAAAATAAAAAATGAACTCAAATATTAAATTTCTTTTAAATGAACTAAGTGTCCCTCTTAAGTTAAATATTATAATTACAATTTTACTGATGTTTTTATCTGGTTTTCTTGATGCCTTGAGCATTGGCCTAGTTGTTCCAATTATTACGATGTTTATAAGCCCTGATTTATTAGAGGAAAATATATTTATATATAAATTTTTTAATTTTTTTTTTTCTGAAGACAATAAAATAGATACATTCAAAACTGTTACAGTTTTTTTAAGTATTATAATCCTTTCTATCTGTATTCGTCTATTAAATTTAAGACAAAGTTTAATTGTTGCAAAATTGATTTCTGTCTCGATTGGATCTAAAATTTTTGAGAAAATTATTACTAGATCATATGAAGATTATATAAAATCTAAATCTCATGAAATAATAGCATCAATGACACAAAAGTTGGATATCCTTGAAAACTTATTGTACCATTTTTTGTTATTTCTGTCAGGGCTACTGAGTTTAGTTACAATATTTATTGCTATTTCTTTTATTAGTCTGAAATACTCAATAATTACAATAGCTATATTAACTTTTTTTTATTTATCAATATTTTTGTTCCTAAAAAAAATTATTAAAAATTATTCAAAAATTTTAAACTTATCAATTAACTCTAGAGTTAAAATTATTGCTGATGCGCTAGGTAGTCTGAAAGATATTATTATTAATTTTTCTCAAAAAAAATACACTGAAATATTTTATAAACATGAACATAGTTTTAGAATTACTGGAGGCAAATTGGCATTTTTAAGTATGTTCCCAAGGTTTGTTTTAGAAGGAGTTGCAATCATTTTATTGATGACGCTTTCATTAGTCATGATCTATCATTATAATATGAAATATTCTGATATAATTATTGTTATTGGGACAATTGTATTCGCTGCTCAAAGAATGCTTCCAATAATATCAACAATGTATAATTCATGGTCAAATTTCAAAGGACAAACTCGAGTTATTCAAGAAGTTTTAGATCTTCTTAAGATTAAAGAAGATAAAAAATTTATGGATAGAAATAGTAACGAAATATTCAACTTTGAAAAATATATAGAATTTAAAAATGTTAATTATAGATATCCAAACTCAGATAATAATTTATTTAACAAACTTAATTTTAAAATTAATGCAGGTGACAAAGTTGCAATTATTGGAAAAACAGGGAGTGGAAAAAGTACGATTATTGATTTAATCATCGGTTTGCTTAAGTCTTCTGAAGGTCAGGTAATTGTTGATGATAAAAATTTAAATAACTTAAGCTTTGCAAGTTGGGCAAAAAATTTATCCCTTGTCCCACAAGAAATCTTTTTAAAAAATGATAGTATTTTTAATAATATTAACTTTACGAGCAATGACTTTGCTGTTGAAGAAATAATGAATGCTGCAAAATTAGCAGAAGTATTGGAATTTGCCAAAAATAAAGAAAAAAATCTTGATTTTAATGTCGGAGATAATGGTAAATATTTGTCTGGAGGTCAAAAACAAAGAATAGGTTTGGCAAGAGGTTTTTTAAAAAAAAGTAAAATTCTAATATTGGATGAAGCAACTAATCAGTTAGATAAAAAAACAGAAGAAAAAATATACAAAAATTTGGAAAGTAATTTTAGCAAAATTACACTTATTGTTGTTACACATGATAAATCGAACTTAAAATATTTTAACAATATAATTGATTTAAATAAAATTAACTGAAAATTAAATCAAAAGGTAAAGAAATTCTATCTTCCTCAGATGATTGGTTTTTTACAGAGTGCTTAATATATGAGTTAAAAATAATTAAATTATCGATTTCAGGAGACAATATAATTTTCTTCTGTATTTTTTTAATCTTTGAATTTTCATTATTATTAATTATCTTTATGTTTTCTCTTGGGTCAGATAAAATTAAACTCCCAGAACTGCCTTTCGGTGGTATTTTGATGTAGAGTATTCCTGAAAATACCCCTTCCGGATGATTATGTTCTTCTAAACTAATACCTTTTGAACTTATTACAAACCACATTCTATTTATATAAAACTTTCCTGTCTTATTTTTTGTAATTATTTTTGGTATTTGAGAATTAACTATATTTTCAATATATTTTTTAATTTCCTGAAATTCCTCTAATTTATGTAAATTGTGTTCAGATTGATAATACTTATATATTTTAATCTGTTTATTATCACTGTAGCTGTTAGTTGGATATTTTTCTCTAATTTCATATATTTTATTTTCAATATTAATATTTTTGTCTATTTTTTGATTATAAATGATAGGAGGGTAAAAATTAATTTCAGAATTCTCCATTATTTTAGAAGATTTATATTTAAAAAATTTTGAAAAGTACTCACTTGGACTTTCATTTTTATAATGATAAAATAAGATATTGCCAATAGAAAAATTTATTAAACAATTTTCGTCAATATCTGTTGAATTTTTAAATTTTTTTAGAGTATTTAAAGATAATTGATACAGATAGCTGTTTTCTAATTTAGAAGCTAGGATCATTCCTTTTTTGGCAGTATTTGGAAAAAAAAAATAGTAATTTATTAAATTTATCGGAGTATTTATAAGTAAAAGAATTTTTTTAATTAACTTAATTGCAAATCTAAAATAAATATACATTATTTTAATTTATATAAGAAATATTACTAACTAAACAGCGATTTTTATGTCATATAAAATACCTATATTATTTATTACCTATAAAAGATTTAGAACCGCCTCTTTAGTATTTAAGCAAATTAAAAAAATTAAACCTAAGATATTATATTTTGCTAACAATTACCCTGAAAATAAAAAAGATATAAATAATGTAAAAAAAGTTCAACTTTTACTAAAGCAGGTAAATTGGAAATGCAAAGTTGTAAAAATATTCCAGAAAAAACATCTTCCTGTATCAAAGTCGATACCAAAAGCAATTGATTATTTTTTTAAGTATGAAAAAGAGGGTATTATTTTGGAGGATGATTGTTTGCCATCCCAAGATTTTTTTTATTTTTGTAAATTAATGTTAAATAAGTACAGAAATAATAAAAATATTAATGCAATTTGTGGTAGCAGATTTGTTCGTAATGGAAAAGATATTTACTTTTCCAAATATAATCATGCTTGGGGATGGGCAACTTGGAAAAGATCCTGGAAAAATTTTGATCCCAGAATTAAGTTTTGGAATAAATGGAAAAATTCTAATGATTGGAATAAATTCCATGAAAATACACTCGAAAAAACTTATTGGTCCAACATTTTCAACTTAACTTATAAAGGAAAAATTAATACTTGGGATTATGCGTGGACAGCAACAGCTTGGTACAATAAACAACTATCTGTTATTCCCCCAGTTAATTTAATCTCTAATATTGGTTTTGGACCAGATGCTACTTGGACTGTGCAGAGTAAATATAATGATACCAGAAAGCTATCAAAATTAAAAAGAAAAATATTGTTTAAAAAAGTTATTCAAAATAAAATAAATGACCTAAAAGTTTTTAATAATCATTTTAATAAAAATAACCATTTAAAAAGCTCCAGAATAGCAAGACATCTTAAAACTTTAATTTTAGATCCAAAAACAATTTTCCTTAAAATAAAAAGAGAATTAAAAAATGCTAAAAAAAACTATTAAAAACATTTATTATTTCATTTATTCTTTATTCATAAGTAGATTCTTAGTAATAAATTTTTTTAAAAACTTAATAATTTTAGATAAAAAAAAACTTAAAATATTAAAACAAATTGTAAGAAACGATTATGATCTAAATACTTTTCGACAAATATTTGTGAAAGAAGAATATTCATTTAATAAACCAATTAATAAAGTATTAGACGATTATTATTCAAAGATTGTATCAAATAATAAGATACCTCTTATTATTGATTGTGGTTCAAATATTGGTGCAAGTTCCAATTATTTCAATATTATATTTCCTAAATCAAAAATAATAGCAATTGAACCGGATTTAGAGAACAACAAATTATTTAAAAAAAATATTTGTTCTAATAATATAATACTATTTGAGAATGCTATAAGTTCAGAAAAGTTCTATTACGATATTATCAGATCACAAAATAATGATTGGAGATCTTCTTCTATAAAAAAAATTATTAGTAATGAAAATGAAATAAGTCAAAAAAATACTTCGATAACTATAAATGAAATATTTAACAAGTTTAAAGCTGAGAGATATTCTCCCCTTTTAATTAAAATTGATATTGAGGGACATGAGAAAGAATTATTTGAGAAAAACACTGAGTGGGCTAAAGATTTTAAGGTAATAGTAATTGAATTACATGATTGGTTAAAACCTAACGAAGCAATATCTTCAAATTTTTCTAAGAGCATCTCAGTTTTTAATAATGAAACTTTCACTTTTGGAGAGAATACTGTAGTAATCAATAAATCTAAATAATTTATGAGAGTTCTAATTACTGGCGGCCTTGGTTATATAGGTTCACACTTAAGTATTCAGTTAATAAAAAAAAATTATAGAGTTACAATTATAGATAATCTATCAAATTCAAAAATTTTAACACGCAATATAATAAAAAAAATTACAAAAAAAAATTTTCTTTTTAAAAAATTAGATCTTTTAAATTTTAGCAAACTAAATAAATTTTTTAAAAATAACAAATTTGATATTGTATTTCATCTTGCTGGTTTAAAGTCTGTTAGAGAAGGAGAATTAAAACCATCAAAATATATTTTAAACAATGTAACTGGTAGTGAAAATTTACTTAGAGCAATGTTAGAAAATAACGTAAGAAAAATTGTTTTTAGTTCTAGTGCTACAGTATATGGTAAAAAAAAAAATACAGTTTATAGGGAAAATATGAGGTTATCTCCTATAAATATATACGGGCATACAAAAAAATCTATTGAGGATTTAATTAAAAAACTAAAAAATGAGAAAAAAATTAACTATGTAATTTTAAGATATTTTAATCCTGCTGGTTGTCATAGTTCAGGATTAATTGGAGAAGAACCTAAAGGTATACCTGAAAATTTGTTTGCATTCATAACTAAAATAATCCAAGGAAATTTTAAATATTTAAATATTTATGGTAAATCGTATCAAACAAAAGATGGCACTGGTGCTAGAGACTATATCCATATTGAAGATTTAGTTAATGCACATATAAAATCAATAAAAATAGTTAACAAAAAAAAATCAGATATTTTAAACATTGGATCAGGCAAAGCTTACACAGTTCTTGAAATAATAAATTCATTTAAAAAAAAAACTAATTTTAAAATTAGATTTAAGTTCAAAAAAAAAAGAAAAGGTGACTTAGCAAAATATTTAACTAACAATTACAAAGCTAAAAAAATTATTAACTGGCAACCAAAAAAATCAATTGATGACATATGCACCTCAATATACAAATATGCAAAAGCTAATATTAGATGAAAATAAATATTATTGTTCCAGGAAAATTCCACGCATTTGAGCTTGCTAAACAATTACAAAAAAAAAATCTTCTCGAAAAAATTATCACTACTTATCCTAAATATTTAGTCGCAAGATCCCATATACCTAAAAATAAAATTAAATCTTTTATTTTTAAAGAACTAATACAAAGAATCTTTATCAAGCTTAAACTTGATATTGTCTTTAATCAAATAATATATTTTTTGAATTATCTTTTTGAAATCTATGCTGCTAACTCAATTAATTATGGAAAAATTAATATAATAATAGGTTGGTCTGGTTGTTCAGAGGCATCATTTTTAAAAAGTTTACAAAAAAATAATAAAATATTAAAGATTCTTGAAAGAGGATCCACGCACATATTATACCAAAGTCAAATATTAAATGAGGAATATCAGAAATTTGGCATAAAAAATATTCCTGTTGATGAAAGAGTAATAAAAAAAGAAACGAGAGAATATGATATCGCTGATTACATAATGGTTCCAAGTGAATTTGCTAAAAATTCTTTCATAAATTATAAAATTAATGAGAAAAAAATATTAAAAGTTCCTTACGGAGTAGATCTCTCATTGTTTAAGAAATCAGAAAATAAACCTATGGGTTTCAATATAGTATGTGCAGGGCAAATATCATTTCGAAAAGGTACGTACTATCTTTTAAAGGCTTTTTCAGAATTGAAACTGCGGAATAGTAAACTTATCCTAGTCGGTCATATCCATCAAAATATAGTTCGAACAATAAAGCCTTTTTTTTCTAACGACGATATAATATTCAAAGGACATGTTTCTCAAAATAAGCTTACAGAAATTTATGATAAATCTCATTTATTTGTCACTTCATCTATAGAAGAAGGTTTAGCTGTAGTTCAAGCACAAGCGATGGCTTCAGGCATTCCTTTAATATGTACAACGAATTCTGGAGGGGCAGATATAGTAGACGAAAATATTAATGGTTTTGTTTGTCCAATAAGAGATATTGATTACTTAAAGCAAAAAATTTTGTATTTGTATGAAAATCCTAGAATACTAAAAAGTTTTTGCCATGAGGCTTACCAAAAATCTCAAAAAAGTTTATCATGGGATTTTTATGGAAAAAAAATTGCAGATATTTACAACAATTTAATCAGAAAAGTGACTTAAACAATTTTTCAGCTTGTGTTTTATTTGATCTATTTAAATTATTAAATTTCTCAATAGCATCGAACTTTTTTCTATATGAAGAATAATTATAATATATCTTTTCAATCAAATTTTTAATCTCCAAAACACTACCTGGTTTAAATAAAAACTCATTATTTCTAATCAATTCTGGAATTGATCCAATATTAGAGCCTATAACAATTGATCCACATGCAATAGCCTCTTGAATTACTCTTCCATATTGTTCATTCCATTCAGAGGGTACTACTGTTAAATTTGTAACTTTCATAAAATGGTGAATATTATTATGGTCTGGTTTTATAATCTTAAGTTTATTTTCTTTGTAAAGTTTTTTTAAATATGGTTTAAGCATTTTATAGTATTTTAAGTCATCTATTTCATAAAGATCTAGATATAATGCCCAATTTTTAATATTTATTTGACTAAGTGATTTTAACAATGTGTGAATCCCTTTAAGCTTACTTATTCGCCCAAAATATGAAATTATAAACTTTTCTTGATTATTATTTGTTCTAAAAAAAGTTTCAGTATCAAAACCTAGTGGAATTATCTCTGTTTTATTTTTAAATCCACAAATATCCATATTATTTTTTATTTGTTCTGTGTAACACAATATTTTATGAATTTTATTTGAAAAAAAAATATTTAAAATTTTATAAAGACTTATTTTTAATTTTTTGATAAATATATTTTTTTCGTAAATTATATTATTTTCATTTGAGTAATATAAAATTTTGAAATTGTAAAAAATCGAAAAAAAAAGCAATATAAACGATTGTACAGATAATAAATCAAGATCCAACACAATGTGAGTAATGCTCCTTCTTTTAAACTCTTTTAAAAGCCCTAAATAGATTTTAATTCTTAAATGTTTGAAAATCGTTTTTTTATAGATTAATTCCACATTTTGGAATTTTTTTTCAAAATCAGGTTTAATTTTTTTTTTCTTTCTTAAAATATATTCAGGAGAAACTAAAGTTGTTTTTATATTAAATTTTTCAGAAAATTTTGTATAAACTTTAGTATTAATTTTTTTTATAAAAGAATGGCTAATTAACAATAATTGTATATTTTTTGACATCAATTAAGTATACATTTATAAGTCAAATGTCTAAAAAATCAAAAATAAACACTTTGGTTATTCTTGCCGGTGGATTAGGAACTAGATTATCTGAAGAAACCCATAAAAAACCAAAACCAATGGTCAAAATTGGATCTGAACCAATTCTTTGGCACATCATAATGCATTACAAACAATTTCGATTTAAAAATTTTATTATTTGTGCTGGCTATAAAGGCTACATGATAAATAATTATTTCAAAAAAAAAAAATAAACGATATAAACGTTAACGTAGTATCAACAGGAATTAAAAGTTTGACAGCTACTAGATTAAGTAAAATAAAGAATATTCTACCAGAAAAATTTTGTTTAACTTATGGTGATGCTGTCTCTGATATAGATTTAAGAAAATTAATAAATTTTCATCTAAAAAAAAAATCTATATTTACTATTTCAGGAGTAATTCCAATTAGTAGGTATGGTTCTTTGAAGTTTAATAAAAAGAATCAAATACTCAAATTCATGGAGAAGAAAGATTTTCAGAATAATTATGTCAGTGGAGGATACTTTGTTGTCAATAAAACGTCGCTAAAATATCTTGATAATATTAAGGATCAAATGTTAGAAAACGAACCTATGACAAAAATAGCTAAAACCGGCAAAATGTTTGTTTTTAAACATAATGGATTTTGGCAGTGTATGGACACATTAAGAGACAAAATTTATTTAGAAAAACTTTGGAAAAAAGATCCTAAATGGAAAATTTGGTAAAAATTAAAAAAAAAAATTTTTTAATTATAGGATCAGGCCACTACCTAAGTTTAGAAAGATCTTATTTAAGGGCATTTAAAAATTTAAAAATAAATAAAGTAGATTTTTGTTTTTTGGATACTGGTAATATTTTTTCTTTTCTTAACAGATATCATCATTATTTTCTTAATTTCATATACTATTATTTATGCAAAATAAAAGTTGAAAAAATTTTAAAAGAAAAAGAATTTGATTATATTTTTATATTTAAAGGAATGCAATTCAACAATAAAACATTGAAGTGTTTAAAATTATTACAAAAAAAAGCTAAATGGATAAATATTTATACTGATAATCCTTTTAATTTTAAATCAAGAGCAACTTCAAATACTAATATTATTGATTCAATTAAATTTTATGATTATTTCTGTATTTCATTTAAAAACTCTTTAGACAAAAAACTTAAAAAATTGAAAGCAAAAAAAACAATTTTTCTTCCTTTTGGATACGATACTTACAAGCATAATGTTAATAAAGTCATAAAAAAAAAGGAAATAAAAAAAAAAATTAATTTTGTAGGGAATTTTGATTTATATAGAAAAAAATTTTTAAACAATCTAAATATAAAAATTGATATTTTTGGAGAGGGCTGGAAAAAAAAACATAATTTAAATGGTAAATTAAATATCCATGAGAGCCATATATCAGGTAGAAAATTAAAAAAAATTATAAGTAGTTATGCAATAAGTGTTAATATTTTGAGACTCCAAGACAAAAATTCTCATAACATGAAATCATTTGAAATTCCAGCATTAGGTGGACTCATGCTGACAAATTTTTCAAGAGAACAAATGCTTTTTTTTGAACAAAACAAAGAATGTTTTATGTATAAGAATAAAAAAGATTTTATTAATAAAATTAAATTTATATTTTCTCATCCTGCAAAAAGCTATTTGGTAAGAAAAAAAGGTTTTAATAAATCAAAATTATATTCATATGAGAGTCGTTTAAAAAAAATTTTATCAATAATTTCATGAGTATTTATAACAATTTAAAAGTTTTATTTATTTTATTATTATTATTATTTTCATCTTTAGTGCTTTATAGGTATTTGGGTGATTTTAAATTCAAATTAAATATTTTAAATTTAATATTATCATATACTTTTTTTATAATAGCCATTAGTAGCATAATTATTTTTTTAAAAAAAAATATTAAAGAGAATTCATTCCCATTATTTCCTTTAATTATTACTTATTTTATTATTACTTATGGTCTAGGTTTTGAGCTTGTAAATGATTATTTTGGGAACATAAATCAAATAGTTTTTACTAAAGCATATATTGTAATGAATCTTGGTCTAATTTTTTTTGCACTAGGATATTTTACAACAAAAAATTTATTAAGAAGAAACGGAGAACTAAATATTCTTAAATGTGAAAATTATAATTTTATTTTATTATTTGGATTAATCTTAATTTTTTTTAATATTTTAAATAAATTCTATCTATTCATACCTGGTAAGTTAGATCAAGTAATCCAGCCCACTATATCTATTGGTTGTGGTATAATATTTTATTACTTTGTAATTTTCAAAAATATTAAAAAGTATTTTTTATTGCTACCAATTTTATTTATAATTTTCTTAGAAATTTTAAAGTCTTCATATGTATATCCATCAACAATAATTCTTCAATATTTTATAATTATATTTATTGTCAAAAAAAAAATACCTTTAATACATTTAGCAATTTTTCTTTTAATTTTTATTTTTCTACATTCTTTTAAACACGAATTTAGGAAATATGTAACAATTTCCCAAAATTACAATACAATTGATAAAAGTAAATTTTTTCTTGAAGTATATGGATCTAAAATATTAGAAAAAAAAAATACATCAGTATTTGTTGTTATTAACGAGAGAGATAATAAAAGAAATAATTATTTCAGATTGGCTCACTCTTTTCTTTCTCTTATTATAATAGTAGAAAAAACACCAATTCAGGTAGAATATTTATATGGAAATTCATACAAAATCTTACTGTCTAAGTTTATTCCAAGACTTTTTTGGAAAAATAAACCAACAGATGATTACGCTAACTATGCAGGTAGAAGATATGAAGTATTGCATCAACAAGACCTAAAAACCTCT
>MDTA01214327.1_pt1 | contig 20126 bp, 23 predicted proteins | sample 811151 | NCBI WGS metagenome assembly MDTA01 (sample SAMN05326648, study PRJNA326480) | marine metagenome | isolation source: seawater | place: Indian Ocean: South | collected 2010 | reverse complement strand
TCATGAGGTATTCTATTCTTTCCAATATTTGGACTTTCTGCTTCAACAAAAATAATTTTCTCTTTGTTGAATCTATCTAAATGTTCTGAGATGAGATTTTCATATTGTTCATTAGAAGGTTGATCTGGCATCCCTAATCCTCCAAATGAGCTACCTCTATGATTTGCTAATAATTCGAAATCTAAGACTTGATAATTTAAATTTTTTAATTGGACTAGTATTTTTGTTTTTCTAACACCAGTTTTCCCACCAATAACAATGATTTTATATTTTTTTATAAAACTACTTAATACCCAATTTCTATATGTCTTATAACCTCCATCAAGTATTAAGGTTGGATAATTGAATCTTTCTAATAACCAACAAAAGCTTTGAGATCTCATACCTCCTCTAGCGCAATATAGTTTTATTAATTTCTGATCAAATGATTTTCTTCCATTTTTGTTCAAATATTTTTCTTTTTCTGAAAATATTAATTTAATTAAACTATTTATTTTTTTGTCAATTATTTTGAATCCCTCTCTTACTGCAATTTCTCTACCAGAATTTTTATATTTTTTACCAATAATACTTCTTTCTTCATTATTGAATAATGGAATATTTATTGATTGTGGCATGTTTCCTTTATAATATTCTTCTGGACTTCTAACATCTATTAGAAGGCCTTTTGCTTTCCTAAATTCCTTAAGATTATTACTTTTGAAATTCATAGGATAAAAGATTTTTTACTGATTAAAATTAACAATGTCTTCTCAAGATAATAAAAATAATTATGAAGATACAATATCATTGGTAAAGAAATTTATTGACTCTAATCAAAGGAAAAGAAAAAATTTGATTAAGGATATTGAATCATCTGTTGAATCAATTTTTGAAATAGGAGAAGATATTTTTCAGAAATTTGACAGAGATGGAGATGATTGGACTCTCGGATGGATTTTGCAAGTTTTGAAAAAGTATAAACCAAGTTTTTTTGAGAATGATATTTATAATAATTGGTTCTTAACTTATTCAGAAAGAGATATAGACTATAGTATCTTACAACTTAAACTACTAAAACAGGAATTTGAAGAAGCTGATAGACTTACAAGTTCTTACCTGCGGAAATTAGCTGGAAAAGTCGCAGAAAGTAGAGGTTATGTTTTCTATAGTGAAGTAAAAAATATTCCAGGAAAAGATTTAGTCACCATAGACAGATTATGGAATATATATTCTCAGGGTAAATTTGGTTTTTCAGTACAAGCAAAATTGTTAAAATCTGTTGGGAAAAGATATGATCTACTCTGGCCAAAAATAGGTTGGAAGAATGAAGGTATTTGGACTAGATATCCTTCATCATTTTGTTGGTCATTAAAAGCACCTGATGGTCATATGCCTTTAGTCAATCAACTTAGAGGGGTAAGATTAATGGATTCAATTTTGAGACATCCATATATTGCTACAAGGCACGATAATTGTCTTTGATTCGTGATGCAGTCATAAGCTAAAATAAGATAAAATTTATAGAATTTATGTCCTCTGTTAAGGACACCTCAATATTTGAATTAGAATCTTCTCTTCAACTTTCAGATTTTGTTGAACTTTTATTAGAACCTTTATATCAGTATCAACATCTATATCTAATTAGATTAGGTTTGCATGAAGCTTTAGTTAATGCAGCAAAGCATGGAAATAAACTTGATCCCTCAAAACTTATTAAAGTAAAAAGAATAATTACACCTCATTGGTGGGTTTGGATAATTCAAGATCAAGGCAAAGGTTTAGAAAAGGATAAAAGAAAATATAATCTCCCAAGAAGGAAAGATTCTGTAAGCGGAAGAGGTCTATTTATTATTTATGAGTGCTTTGATGATGTCAGATGGAGTCCTAAAGGGAATAAACTTCAACTAGCTTTAAAAAGATGAGTTTTTACGAGGACATGGAGTATCAACATTAATTCCTTTAATCCACTTAATACTTTCTTCCAAATATACTATTGAATCTTTCTCATTATTACCAATTATTAGCAAGCAGAGAGCAGAAGAAATGAGTTCAGCAGCTCTTATATTTTTATTTCCCTTATATTTATGCCAATTTTTATCATTAATTCTGAGCTTCTCATTTAGATTTTTTACTGTTTCAAGTATTTCAGTTGGCCAGCTTTTCATTTAAAAAATAGTTTTCATTATTTTATAGCAGACCATACCTTTGTCATGAAAAATGACTTGCTATTGATATTTTTAAAACCTACACCTTCCATTTTGGAATTTATGTCATCTTTTATATAATCACAGTAAAAAGGTTCATGGAAGTTCTTGTAAAAACCTTCCATAATACTAATAAAATTTGGTGAATCTACAATTTGAATTGAATCAGCTAAAACAAGTGTTCCTCTTGGTTCCAGAACTCTAAAGAATTCATTTAAAACTTTTTCCCTTACAGTCCTAGGTAATTCATGAAATAAGTAAACACAAGAGACAGCTTGTACTGAATTATCATCAAAAGGTAAATTCTCTGCATTACCTTTAATTAACTCTATTAAATCTCCTTCTAAATCAGAAATATGTCTACTAGCTTCTTTTAAATAAGAATCTGATAAATCTATACCTATTATTTTTTCTTTTGGGAAAGAACTTCTTAGCTGTTTAAGCGTTCTTCCTGAACCAGTCGCGACATCAAGAATCTTAATGCTATTTTTTTTTCTTTCTTCAAAAATTTTCAAACCTTCTTTTAGTGGTTTAAGTATTCTTCTTCTCATCGAATTGGCAGAACCGTTAAATAAGATATCTACCTGTAAATCATAGATACTTGCTGAAAAGTCAGATAAATAGCCATCTGTTTGGTGATGGAAATTCCTCAAGTAATAATTAGGATAATTCTCTTTGTCGATAGTGTTTGGTAAATCATTAACCTTTTGATTCTTTCTCCTTTCCCATGTATTAGGCATATCTAACCAAACTTTTGGATATTGCATTAAATATCTCAGCCATGGCTCATCGAATAAAAGTTTTTTAGGATAAATTTTTTCTTCAGAATCTTTCCAATCTTCTTCTCTTAATTCTTCCATTGAATTTTGAATCTCAACTAGAAGATTTTTATCAATATCAAAATTACTTAAATCTTTATCGGGAGATATTAAATTCATTATCCTACTACTTAATTCTTTGTGAGCTAAACCTGCAATACTTTTACCCTGTTGCAATGTTTTATATGCAATTTTTGTAAGAGAGTCTGTAGCCATTTTTATAAATATATACTTTTATTTCAACAAATAAAAAATCTTTTTGAGATTAAATTTTAAAAATTCTCAAAAAGATTTATAAAATTTTAAAAATTTTATGGAATAATCCACAAACTTTTAAGCATCATAGTACATGAAAAATTCATGTGGATGAGGTCTTTGTCTTAATTGCTGTACTTCCTCATATTTCATTTCAATAAAGTTATCTATAAAATCATTTGTAAATACATCCCCTGCTAATAGGTATTCTTTATCTGCTTTTAAAGCATTAAGTGCATCATTAAGAGATGAAGGAACAGTGTTAATTTTAGATAATTCTTCCTGACTTAACTCAAAAAGGTCAACATCAACTCCATCCCCTGGATCAATTTGATTCTTAATTCCATCAATTCCAGCTAATAGCATCACCGTAAATGATAAATATGGATTGGCAAGAGCATCTCCCGATCTAAATTCTAATCTTTTTGCTTTAGGGCTAGGACCAGTAAGTGGGATTCTAACGGCCGCAGATCTATTACCCTCTGAGTAAACAAGATTAACTGGAGCCTCAAATCCAGGAACTAATCTTTTATAGCTGTTCGTAGTAGGGTTAGTAAACGCAAGAAATGAAGGAGCATGTTTTAGAATACCGCCGATATACCACCTAGCTGTTTGAGATAAATTTGCGTAGGTTCCTTCTCCAAAAAATAATGGTTGATTATTTTTCCATAGACTTTGATGGACGTGCATACCTGTACCATTGTCATTAAAAACCGGTTTAGGCATAAATGTGGCAGTCTTACCATATTTTTTTGCGACATTTCTTACAACGTATTTGTAAGTCATAACATTATCAGCAGCATTTATTAATGATGAGAATTTCATTCCTAATTCATGTTGGCCTGCTCCTGCTACTTCGTGGTGGTGCTTCTCAATAGGGATTCCTAATTGACCCATTAGCAATAACATCTCAGATCTTATGTCTTGAGCAGTGTCATTAGGTGACACTGGAAAATATCCTTCTTTATATTGAATCTTATAACCTAAGTTTCCACCTTCTTCTGCTCTTCCAGTATTCCATGGAGCTTCAATTGTATCAACACTATAAAAACAACTCCCTTCTTTAGAATCATATCTGACATCATCAAAGAGAAAAAATTCTGGTTCAGGTCCAAAGAAAGCTGTGTCAGCGATAGATGTTGAGTCTAAATAAGAGAGTGCCTTTTGTGCCAGAGATCTAGGACACCTATCATAGGGTTCCCCACTTCTGGGTTCTTGTATTGAGCAAATCATGCTCAGAGTTTTATGTTTGTAAAATGGATCAATCCATGCGGTTGAGGCGTCTGGAACCATTGACATGTCAGATGCATTAATAGCTTTCCAACCCCTTATAGAAGAGCCATCGAATGCAAGCCCCTCTGAAAAAGACTCTTCTTCAATCATGTCTGAAGTAACAGTAAGATGTTGCCATTTTCCATGAATGTCTGTGAATTTTAGATCGATGAGTTCAATCCCTTCATCTTTTATTTGACTTAGAACTTCTTGTGCAGATTTAGACATTAAAAATTTTATACCTTATATGAAATTAGTTATTTGAAGATGCATATTTTGTATCAATAGTAACTTTTTTGAACACTTAAGGCTTTCTTTGAGTATTTCAAGATCATTAAAATTAAGAAAATGCACTAAATATTTAAATTGAATGAATTTCTTGTAAAAATTATCGCTTATGTAACTTTATTGGTTTAATTTTAAAGTAATACTTTATCAAGAAGTTTTGACAGAATCAAAGATGATTTATTCTTCAACTAAAGAGAATATTCATAATTTTTCACGTACATATGTCCCCTCTAGATTATTACTAGGGCCAGGCCCTTCAAATGCCCATCCAGAGGTATTAAATGCATTATCTCTAAACCCTATTGGCCATTTAGATGATGCATATCTGGATTTAATGTCTGATACTCAAAAACTACTCAGATACGTTTGGCAATGCGATAACAGAGTATCTCTCCCAATGAGCGGAACTGGAAGCGCTGCTATGGAGGCTTCAATCGCAAATTTTATTGAAGAAGGTGAAAAAATATTAATTGCTAAAAAGGGATATTTTGGGGATAGGCTTGTGGATATGGCGTCTAGATATAAAGCCAATGTTGTGGTAATTGAAAAAGAGTGGGGTGAAGCATTTAATTTAGACGAAATAAAATTTGAAATTGAAAAAAATAAACCTTCTATTTTTGCTATTGTCCATGCTGAAACATCAACAGGAGTTCTGCAACCATTAGAGGGAATTGGAGAAGTTTGTAGAGAAAATAATTGCTTATTTTTAGTTGATGCAGTTACTTCATTAGGAGCTGTAAAACTATTGGTAGATAAATGGAAAATAGATCTAGCCTATAGTTGCAGTCAAAAGGGTTTAAGCTGCCCTCCTGGTTTAAGTCCTTTTACAATGAATAATAGAGCTGAAGAAAAGTTGAATAAAAGAAAATCTAAAGTTCCTAATTGGTACTTAGACCTCTCCTTATTAAATAAATATTGGGGTTCTGATCGAGTGTACCATCATACTGCTCCAGTTAATATGAACTATGCGATGAGGGAGGGTTTGAGATTAATTGCTAATGAGGGTTTAGATAATATTTGGAAAAGACATTTGAATAATTCAGAGAAACTTTGTAATGGATTAATAGAATTAGGACTGGAACTTCATGTCTCTAAAGATTTGAGACTTCCCACATTAACTACCGTTAAAATACCCGCTAATGTTGATGGCGATTCGTTTAGAAATCACTTACTTCAAAACTACGGTATAGAAATCGGTAATGGTTTAGGCTCTCTTTCTGGTAAAATTTGGAGAATAGGACTTATGGGATATAACTCAAGCAATGAAAACGTTGATAAATTGCTAAATTTATTCGATACTGAATTAAAGAAATTTTTTATTTTGCGCTCCGCAACTTTTTAAACCAATTTTTTATGAGCAAGCTAGATTCTTTTTCTAACACTCCATTTATTACCTCCATTTTATGATGTGCACTCTTGTGTTTCGATAAATCAATAGTTCCACCAAGTCCCCCTCTTTTATAATCATTAGCCGAATAAATAACTTTCCCCATCCTTGCCTGTACTAATGCTCCTGCGCACATTTGGCATGGTTCTAAATTGACTATCATCATACAATCATTAAATCGCCAGTCATTTTTTATCCATGCAGCTTGACGCAAAGCTATTAATTCAGCATGGCCTAAAGGATCTTTATTTATTTCTCTTTTATTACTTCCTCTTCCTATACATCTTCCCTTATTATCTAATATTAATGCTGTTATTGGAAGTTCTGTTTCTCCAACATCTTTTGCTCTCCTAAGCACTACCCTCATCCATTTCTTATATATTATTAATGGGTCTTTTTTATTCGTTAATGAAATTTCTAAATTGTTTTCAGTTTCTTTCATATAAATATTTTAAAACCTACTTGCTATAAATTTATAAAATGATTAATGATTTAAATAACCCAAGTCATGATTTTTTCCCCTCTATAAATGGAGATAATCAAAAATTATTGACACTTATTAATAAAACTTCTGAAATCTTATGTACTTGGTTTTCAGATACACAAAATTTATCACCTCTTCCTTCAAATAAGGAATTTAGAACTTCTAACCCAGAAAATATAGGGTGTGATATTAATGTACTTTTAGAAGAAATTCAGAGTTTAGTATATTCCTCCTTTAACCCTTCTCATCCTGGTTCGCTTGCTCATTTAGACCCTCCACCATTAACAATATCTATAATTGGAGATTTAATTGCTTCAGCTTTGAATAATAATTTATTGGCAGAAGAATTATCTCCAAGTCTCTCAATTTTAGAGAAAGATGTATGCCAATGGTTTTGTAACAGGATAGGCTTTAGAGATAATTCAGGAGGGATAGCAGCTAGTGGAGGGACCTTAAATAATTTAAATGCACTTGTAACAGCAAAATATAAGGCGGGATTCACTTTTGATAATGACATTGCCCTTATTATTAGTGAAGATGCACATGTTTCTTTTAAAAAATGTGCAACCATCCTTGGCTTAAGAAATAATAATTTATATTTTATAGAAACAGATAATAATGGCTGCATGAATATTGCAGTTTTTAACTCATTATTAGAAGATTTATTGAAGTCAGGGAAAAAAATTCTTGCAGTAGTTGCTACTCTAGGGACAACTATTAGAGGGGCTTTAGATCCTATTAATGAGATAGGAAATAAATGTAAAGAAGAAAATATATGGTTTCATATTGATGCATCAATTGGTGGTGTATTTCTGATAACTAATAATAAGATTCAAGATATTCAGCGTCTAAATATTGATAAAGCTAATTCAATCACTATTAATCCTCAAAAGCTTTTGGGTATTTCAAAAACCTCTTCTTTGCTACTAGTCTCAGATTTTGATTCTTTAAAAGATACCTTTCGGACAGGTTTACCATATATAGATTCCTCTGAGGATGTTATTAATAGAGGAGAATTAGGGGTTCAGGGCTCAAGGCCAGCCGAAATTATTAAATTATGGCTAGGTCTAAGATTTTTGGGAGTGGAAGGAATTGAAAGAATCTTAGATACTTCAGTAATTAAAAAAAATCTATTTATTAAGAAATTAGATAAAAATAAATTTGAAATACTTTCTGGACCTTTGCATATCATTTCCTTTATTCCAAGGGATATGAGTAATTTTGAATCTAATAATTGGACATACAAAGCAAAAGAATATCTAATTGCTAGAAAATTTATGATTTCAAGACCTATTTATAAAGGTAAATACTTTCTGAGGATAGTTTTTGGTAATTTCAATACTAGTGAATATCATATTTCAGAACTAACAAATTTACTAAACAATTTTGTTGCATGAACAGACCAAAATTAATTGCAATATTTACAGGATTTATTTCAATAATAATATGCATCATTTATCTGTTTTTTATAAGTATTTTTGATTTTAGAAGTATTTTAAATACATATTTAATTAATCAAAATGAGAATATGGCGGTAATTGTTTTTTTTGTAAGAAATCTTTTTTATAGTTAATTTTTTGTAAAGCTTCTTTTAAAAATTCTTTTAGAATTTCCTCTCTAGTATTGATTTCATATTGTTTCTGTATTATTTCACCGATGCCACTGTCACCCCAATTTTGATTATTTTCAAAATATTTAATAAATGACAAACCTACAATTCTTATAATCCAAGCGGATGTTATTGACTGAACTGATTTTGATATAAAACTTGTAGTGAAATTAGTTGATAATATATTTGTAAACAAATTTATACCTCCTTTCGCGACCCCTAGTGAAGCTAAAACACTTATTGTTGATTTTGTTAGATGTGTGGCCCTCTCTCTTGTTAATTTCTTTCCATAAATTTTTGACATTTCTAATATCATTTGGACATTAATTAAACCAGTGGTTAAGAAATCTAAGCCTGTTAAAGGTGAAATTAATATTACTCCGCTTGTTATCCATGAATATCTATTAATTATTTTTTTTGCGGATATATTCATTTGTTTATTTATAATATCTTTACTAATTATTCCTAATTTATTACATTGAAAAAGAATATTATCTGCTAAGAGTTCCTCACCATTTTTATCAAGTATATTAATAATTTCATTGAATAAATTATCTACAAGGATAGGACTACTTATTGCTTTTCTTCCAATATTTGCAATTGATTGAGGAGAAGCAATAGTACAAATTATTTTTGTTTGACTAGAAAATTTTTCTATTAATTTTTTTATATTATTTTTTATAAGTTCGTTTTGATTCGGTGACCGTAAATCACATTTATTCAATGCAATTATTATGGTTTTTTTCATATTTAATAATTGTTGAAGAAGATAAAGTTCATATTTATTAACATCTTGATCTACAACAAAAATTATTAAGTCACACTTAGCCGCCTTTTTGATTGTTTTTTCTTCTCTTTTCTCTCCTTCTGAAGATGATTCAAATAATCCTGGTGTATCAATGATATTTATATTTCTTTTTAAAAAAGGGATATTAATCTTATATTGCTTTATCTCTTTTGTAGTTCCGTAAGAGGGAGAGATTTCACCGATAATGTTTTTAAGTAATGCACTAGCTATAGATGTTTTGCCACATGATCCTGCTCCAAAAAGTACAACATTATAATCTGAGGCATTTAATTGTTTATTGATCCTGTACTTTTCATAATTTATCATTTCTACATTTACTTTATTATTTATAAGATTATTAATTTCTGATATACTTTCAAGACTTTTCTTGGCGGCAGTAAATTTATTATTTAATTTATATAATTTGTTTTTAAATATTACTTTATAAACTATTTTCTTAAATAGTCTTTTATTTATTTTATAAAATGAAAATATTATTAAAATTAGAATTATTAATGAATAGATATTAAATACATTCTTTAATATATTTATAATTAAATAAATAATTAGTAAAGGAATTATATACTTATTATAATCTTTAAGAATCTTCATAATTACTTATTTAATTTTTATTTTTTAGGAAATTTATAATTAATATTAAGACACCAAGATTAATAAGTACATCAGCGATATTAAATACAGGAAAGCTAATAAATTTTATTTTAATAAAATCAATGACTTGACCTGTTAAAACTCTATCAATTCCATTTCCAAGAGTTCCAGCCAATATAAATGATAATCCATAATTATTGTAAGTATTTTTTTCTTTAATAAAGATAAAATAAGATAATATTAAAGTTGATGTTATACTTATAATTGATAAGAATAATCTACTTCCACTAAATAAGCTGAATGCTGCACCATCATTTTTTACATATTCAATTGTAAAAATAATTAAGTCTTTATTAATGATTTTTAAATAATTAAAATTTATAAAATTCTTAGTAAATTGATCAAAACTAAAACAAATCGTAATAATGATTATTTGATAGATTCTATTTTTTAAACCTAAATTCATTTTTAAATATTAAGCTTTTTAAGGATTTTTAATAAAACAATAACTGGAATTATCATTAATATATGAAAACTTATTTTGCTTAATGAATATTTTCCAATATTGTAAAGGATTAAATTAGCTTTATTAAATAGAATTAAATTGAGACTAAAATATAAGATACCAGTTAAATGCATAATTATTATACCAATAGTAGAGTAATAAATTGATTTTAATAATTCATTTTTTTTATTCTTGTTCAATATATTTATTATCATTATCAATGGATAAATACCTATTAAATATCCAAAGTTAGGTGTTAATAAATAACCTAATGATCCTCCATCATAAAAAACTGGAAAAAAGAATAAGCCTAAAAAAATATAAATTGTGAATGCTTTAATTACCAACTCTCCAGAAAAAAAAAGTGTTAAAAATATCAGTACTGGAATTTGCCAATTAATTGGTATCTCAATCATTTTAAATATATTTTTGAAAGAAGGTACAGGAATAAATATTGGAATCATTGAAGAAATAATTATACTCTCAATAGAAATTATTAATTTTACAATTTTATTTATAGCTTGCATAATTAATGAGCTTTAATGTATCTAGAGACTTCTCAATGCAACAATTGGATCTAACTTTGAAGCTCTTTTGGCAGGTAAAACACCGAAAATCAGTCCAATTGAGCCTGAAATTATCATTGTTGATAATGTTGTGGATATTCCTACAGAAGCTGGTAGAGGCGTAATTATTCCAACTAGAAATACTCCAGATAATCCTGTGAAAGTTCCTAATAGACCTCCTATTGTTGAAAGTATTAATGCTTCAAATAAGAATTGAATTAAGACATCAGATTGTTTGGCTCCTATTGCCTTTCTTAGTCCGATCTCTTCGGTTCTCTCACTTACTGATACCAACATTATATTCATAATTCCGATACCTCCTACTAAAAGAGATACTGCTCCAATACCTGCGAGTAAAAATGTGAGACCACTAGTAATGTTTGTCACAATATTTAAAGCATCTTCTTGAGATCTAACTGCAAAATCATCATCTCTTAAGATTTTATGTCTTTGCCTTAATAAATTTGTTATTTGAAACTTTGCAGCACCAGTTTTGTTTTTATTTATTGCTTCAACACTTATAAAACTTAAACTGATACCAAAAGTAGGGTCCTTGCCGGTAATTCTGTTAACCATTGTAGATAGAGGAATATAGGCATTCTTATCTTGATTATTTCCAAATACGGCACCTTTTGGCTTTAGTATTCCAACTATTTCATATGAATGATCTTTTATCCTTATTTTTTGACCTAGGGCACTATTATTCTTGAAAAATTCAGTTTGTAAATCTGGTCCTATTACAACAACACTTTTACTGCCATTAACATCATCTTTGGATATAAATCTTCCTTTATTTACTTCAAAACTTCTAACCTCTAGGAATTCTGGAGTAATTCCTGCTATCGAGATGCTTAAGCTTTTTGAGTTTGATTGCACTATTTCATTTGCTGAAATTTGTGGTGCAACTTTTTTAACACTAGGAACTTGTTTCTCTATAGCGAAAGCATCCTCTAAAACTAAATTTTTTGGAAAGGCAATTCCTCTTCTTCTCGTATCATTATTTCCTGGAACAATAAATAAAACATTAGCACCTAAATTGCTTAGTTGGTTTGTTGCTAACGTCTGCGCTCCTCTTCCAAGGCCCACAAGTGTTATTACTGAAGCATTTCCAATAATAATCCCTAACATAGTTAATGAACTTCTTAATTTATTTGAAATTAATGTTTTTGCCGCCATTTTAAATGCTTCTTTAAGTGATATATTTCTAGCCATCATCTATATTTATCAGCTATTTTAGTTGATCCTTCAATTTGGCCCTTATAAACAACGCCTTCATTTAATTGAAGAGTAATTAGATCTCCATCTTTTATATTCTTATCAACTGAATCAAGCTGACAAATTGTTGAAATATTTGAATTCAGTTTTTTATAAACTTGATAACAATTTTCTTGAGTTTCATCAGTAATTATTCCCGTAATTTTTTTAGAGAAAGGTAGTAAATTTAATAAATTTTTTTCAACAATAATTATTTCACCTAATGAAATAAGCGATAAATCTTTTTGATTCTTTATGACTCTAGCTTTACCAGTAACAGCAGTTTCACCAATAGATATACCTCTCGCAATTACTTTTCTTACTAATCCAACTTTTACTAAATCAGTTGAACCACTTACTCCTGTTAGTGTTCCAGCCGTTTGTATTACAAGATCTCCTTGTTTAAGGATTTTCATCTCTTGAGCTATTTGCATGGCAATACTGAATATTTTTGCTGCTCTTTCATGATTCTCAATTAATATTGGTGTTACTCCCCAAACTAATTGTAATCTTCTTGCAACTGTTTTTTCGCTAGTCGTTGCTAGTATTGGCGTTGGTGGTCTGAATTTACTTACATTATGAGCTGTCGCTCCTGATTTTGTAAGAGGTATTATTGCTGCAGCATCTAATTGTCTGGCGATACTGCTAACTGCCGCACTAATTGCATTAGGAATCGTGCTAGGGAGGTTACTCTCTATGGCCTTTAAAGGGTAATCTCTTTCAATTCTTCTGGCAATTGTGGCCATAGTCCTAACAGCTTCTACCGGATAATCTCCTACCGCAGTTTCATTTGAGAGCATTACAGCATCTGTTCCGTCTAGTATCGCATTGGCTACATCACTAACTTCTGCCCTTGTAGGCCTAGGGCTTGAAGCCATTGAATCAAGCATTTGAGTTGCTGTAATAATAGGTATACCAAGTGTATTAGCTTTTTTGATCAATTCTTTTTGTAACAAAGGGACTTCTTCCGGTGGCATTTCTACACCAAGATCCCCTCTCGCTACCATAACTCCATCACATAGAGGAAGAACAGAATCTATTTGATCTATAGCCTCAAATTTTTCTATCTTTGCAACTACTGGAGTTGAGTAACCATGTTCGTTGATTAAATCTTTAATTTCATTAATATCAGACGGGTTTCGAACAAAACTCAGTGCAATCCAGTCGACACCAGCTCTTAAACCAAATTCTAAATCTCTTTTATCCTTCTCTGTCAGTGCTTTAACTGATAGTTGCACATCTGGAAAGTTAACACCTTTATTATTTGAAAGAACTCCTCCTACACTAACTTTGCAATTAAGCAATTTCTCTTTACTATCTACACTTTCAACTATCATTTCAACTCTTCCATCATCTAATAATATTCTCTTACCTACAGAAACTTCTTCTAGTAATTTTTCATAGGTGACATTTGCAATTTTATTATTGCATTCAACTTCTTTTGATGTAAGAGAAAATATATCTCCCTTTTTAACAGTTACTGGGCCATCTTTAAATCTTCCTAATCGTATCTTAGGACCCTGTAAATCTTGCAATATTCCAATATGTAAATCAAGGTCTCTAGATACTTTTCTTATGGTTTCAATTCTTTCTGCATGATCTTCGTGATCACCATGAGAAAAATTTAATCTGAATGTTGTAACTCCTGCCTTTATTAGTTCGGTTATCACTTTGTCCGATTGAGTTGCTGGTCCAATAGTTGCGACTATTTTTGTTCTTCTTTTTAAATCAACATCTGACATATAATTTATCTAAGAATAAGTTAAATTTAACATATAAAAAACCTTATATTTAAGCTATGAAATTTGATGGTTATCAAATACAAGCAAGAAAAACTGCTATTTACCCTGATAAAGGAAAAAACTTTATATATCCCACACTTGGTTTAGTAGGAGAGACTGGGGAGGTTGCTGAGAAAATCAAAAAAGTTATTAGAGATAAAAAAGGTATTTTCGATAATGAGACCAAATTAGCTTTAAAAAAAGAACTTGGAGATGTTCTTTGGTATCTTTCTAATTTATGTGATGAATTTAATTTTTCTCTTAGCGATGTTGCTAAAACAAATTTGGAAAAATTGAAATTAAGGGCATCAAAAGGAAATATATCTGGATCCGGAGATGATAGATAATTAATAACTTACAAATAATGGGGAGAATGCTAAACCTCGGATAAAGTCTTGTACAACATTTAGAAGTAGAAAGGCTAATATTGAGGATATGTCAAATCCACCTATAGGTGGAATAATCCCCCTAAAAAGATTTAGATAAGGGTCTGTAATAGAACACATTGCTGAAAGTATTCCGTTGCTCCAATCAATACTTGGGAACCAAGTTAATAGCACTCTGACAATCAAAATAAATGAATATATTTGTAATGTTTGACCTAAAACATCAAAAATTGCGGAAAAAGAGTTCATATACCTTAACAATATACTTTAATACTAACATCTACTTTTTTGAGTCGCTTATTTGAGATAAAAATTCATTACTTACAGCAAATGTTTGAAAAAACTTCTCAGATAAAGATAACCAATAAGATCTGCCATCTTTCTGTTTCCTTTTAATAATTAATTTCTTCTCCAGTAATTCTTTAATATGATCATAAGCACTTGAACCTCTAAGAATAATTAAATCTGATTGAAGTAATTTTTTCTTAATTGCTATTACTGCTAATGTTCTAAGTACTGATGTTTTCAATTCGGCTGGTAATAAATCTTCTACAAATTCATTAAGAACTTGTCTCAATTCCAAGGAAATTGATGAATTATTCTTGATTAACTCAAGAGCGGAAGAAGGACTATTATATTTTGATGAAAGCTTTTCTATGGCATCGTTAACCGAATTTATATCAGAGTTAGTAATTTCAGATAACGATCTTTTGGAAACAGGTCTACCTTTGAGATACAAAACAGCCTCAATTTTTGTAACCAGTTCAGGGCTTGGTTTTATATTTTTCTCTGAAATTGGTTGATTGATAATTAAATATTAAATCTGTTCTAAGATAACGTCTAATTTATGTTGATGCACCTAAAAATAGTTTATAAGTTTGGTTATTAGATTCATCCCAATATTTATATCCAAGTTCTTGTACAAATTCAAACCAATCTTCTAGATTATTTTTATTGATTAATATGCCTATCACTATTCTTCCAACATCTGATCCGTGATTTCTATAATGAAAAACACTAATACTCCAATCGGGTTTCATATTTTTTAAAAATTTCATTAAAGCTCCAGGTCTTTCTGGAAATTCAAATCTATATAAAATTTCAACTAGGTTACTAGAATTTAAATTAGTAAATCCCAATGGAAGTCTTCCTCCTACCATATGTCTTAGGTGGTTTTTTGATAATTCATCATTACTAATATCAATAAATTTATATTTTGATTTAATAAATTCTTCAATTAACTTTTTTTTGTCATATGAACCATTTACTTCTAATCCAATAAATATTTGTGCTATTTCAGAGTTTGACATCCGATAACTAAATTCAGTCAAATTCCTTTTTTTAAGTAACTCACATAAATTTATTAAACTACCTGCTCTCTCAGGAATTTCTACAGCAAGCATCGCCTCTTTATATTCCCCTAATTCGGCTCTCTCTGCTACAAATCTAAGTCTTTCAAAATTCATATTTGCACCACATGCAATTGCAACAAAATTATTATTAATACAATTAGACTCATTAATGTCTTTTTTCATACCTGCTATTGAAAGAGCACCTGCTGGTTCAAGTATTGATCTGGTATCTTCAAATACATCCTTAATTGCGGCACATATTTCATCATTATTTACGGTAATTATTTTATCTACATATTTTTTTGTAATTTCGAATGTTAATTTACCAACTTTTTTAACTGCCACTCCATCGGCAAATAAACCAACATTATCAAGCTCAATAATTTTATTTTCTTTAAGTGATCTTGACATCGCATTTGCATCTATTGGTTCTACTCCAATAATCTTTGTTTGAGGCCACAAATTTTTTATATAAATTGATATACCCGCTATCAGTCCTCCCCCTCCAATAGCAACATATATTGAATCTGGAGGATCTCCAAGTTGACTTATTATTTCAACCGCTATTGTTCCTTGTCCTGCGATAACATCAGGGTCATCGAAAGGATGGATAAATGTAAGATTTCTCTCTTCGCTAAGACGTAACGCTTCTAAATATGATTCGTCATAACTTTCACCGTACAATATAACTTCTGCTTTAAGTTCTTTTACTGCTTTTATTTTTACCAGAGGAGTTGTTATTGGCATCAAAATTGTCGCATTAGATTTTAATTTAAGAGCACTTAATGCTACACCTTGAGCATGATTTCCTGCGCTAGAAGTAATTACACCTTTTTCTAATTGTGACTTACTAAGATTTCTCATTTTATTAAATGCACCTCTTATTTTAAATGAAAAAACATCTTGTAAATCCTCTCTTTTGAGGTAAATATTATTATTAAATCTCTTACTTAATATTTTTGCTCTCTCTAATGGTGTTTCTTTAGCCACGTCATAGACTCTAGCTTTTAAGATTTTTTGTAAGTAGTCTTTCATATATATATTTTTAGCATTAATTATTAATCTAATAAAACATTACATAATCTGTTTTCATAAAAAACGCTCATTGTGTCCCTTCGCGTTTATATTATATATAGAATATTTTAGCTAATGCTTTTAAGTGAGTTAAGTCACCCTAATCAGCTACATGGCTTAACAGTATCACAGCTCGAAGAGATTGCATGTCAAATACGTGAAAGACACTTGCAAGTAGTTTCTACTAGTGGAGGCCATTTAGGTCCAGGCTTGGGTGTGGTGGAATTAACATTAGCTTTGTATCAAACATTAGATCTTGATAAGGATAAAGTTGTTTGGGATGTTGGCCATCAGGCATATCCACATAAATTAATTACTGGTCGTTTTAATGATTTTGATTCTCTTAGGCAAGAGAAAGGAATAGCAGGATATTTAAAAAGAAGTGAAAGTTCTTTCGACCACTTTGGTGCAGGTCATGCAAGTACCTCGATCTCTGCTGCCTTAGGAATGGCACTGGCAAGAGATAAAAATGGCGAAGATCATAAATGTGTTGCTGTTATTGGTGATGGGGCTCTAACTGGTGGAATGGCTTTAGAAGCTATTAATCATGCAGGTACTCTTCCAAATACTCCATTTTTAGTCGTATTAAATGATAATGATATGTCTATTTCCCCTCCTGTTGGTGCATTATCAACTTACTTAAATAAAGTGAGACTTAGCCCGCCTCTTCAATTTTTATCAAATAGTGTTCAAGAAAGTGTTAAAAATATACCTATTATAGGTAAAGATATTCCTGAAGAACTTAAAACGATACAAGGTAGTGTCAGAAGATTAGCGGTTCCAAAGGTTGGTGCAGTTTTCGAAGAATTAGGATTTACTTATATGGGACCAATTGATGGTCATGACATATCGAATCTTATTAATACTTTCAATGCTGCACATAGATTAAATAAGCCAGTTTTAGTTCATGTAGTGACAACGAAGGGAAAAGGATATACCTATGCTGAGGCTGATCAAGTAGGATACCATGCACAATCATCTTTTGATCTAACTACAGGTAAATCTATACCCTCTAGCAAACCAAAACCAAGTAGTTATAGTAAGATTTTTGGTCAAACATTACTTAAAATATGCGAACAAGATAGTAAGGTTATCGGTATAACTGCTGCGATGGCTACAGGTACAGGATTAGATCTTCTCCAGAAAAATATTCCAGATCAATATATAGATGTAGGTATTGCCGAGCAGCATGCCGTTACTCTTGCCGCAGGTATGTCTTGTGATGGGTTAAAGCCAGTTGTAGCAATTTATAGTACTTTCTTACAAAGAGCATTTGATCAGCTAATACATGATGTTGGTATCCAAAATCTACCTGTATCTTTTGTTTTAGATCGTGCTGGCATTGTTGGAGCTGATGGTCCTACCCACCAAGGTCAATATGACATTAGTTATATGAGATCTATCCCTAATTTTGTACTAATGGCGCCAAAAGATGAGGCAGAACTTCAGAGAATGCTCATAACCTCTATTAATCATAAAGGACCTACAGCATTAAGAATACCTCGTGGGTCTGGACTGGGTGTAGCAACTATGGATGAAGGATGGGAACCTATTGAAATAGGCAAGGGAGAGATTATTAGTGAAGGCGATGATGTTTTAATCATTGCCTATGGTTCTATGGTCGCTTCTGCTCTTAAAACATCTAATTTACTAAAAAAGGAAAATCTAAACCCATGTGTATTAAATGCTAGATTCGTAAGGCCTCTTGATTCAGAATTGATCTTACCTCTTGCTAAAAGAATTAAAAAAGTTGTAACTATGGAAGAAGGAACTCTTATTGGGGGATTTGGTTCAGCTATTGTTGAATTATTGAATGATAATGATATTCATATTCCAGTTTTGAGACTTGGAATACCCGATGTCTTAGTAGATCACGCATCCCCTGATCAAAGTAAAAAAACATTGGAGTTAACACCAGAACAAATGTCTGAAAAAATATTAAATAAGTTCAAAATTAATTTTTAGTAAATAATTTTTCGTATTTATAAAACACCTCTTGCTGCTAAACCTAAAATTGAACCTATGCCTAAAAGGTGTCCTAAACAATTTGCTCCTACAAATGCTCCATGACTTAATCCACCAAAAAATCTTGCGTTTGGCATAGCAAAACCTTCATTTGGTTTTCTAATAGTAGCTCTGGCTATTGCATAAGCTAATATATTGCATGCAATCATGACAAGTGCACACTTGGGAGACCATTCAAATGTTTGAGGAGCAGATGCCACGGCAAATAGAGTATTGATCATAAGAATTTTTTATTAACACTATTCTGCAATATTTTGTGTTCATTTTTTGTTAATTTGAATATTTCTTAAGAGTTTTTTACTTGGTTATCCTTAAGAAGATTGATAAATCCAAATAAAATTACTAAATCACTCAATGTCAAAAAGGCTTCTGCGGCTCCATGAAACATATCAATTTCAACTAAGGATTTTTCATAGAATTTTAAAGATATTATTGAAAATACTATTGTAATGAATACAAATAATAATGTTAAAGAAAAACCAATCTTGATTATGTTATTTAAATGTTTGTTTTTGTAGAGATAAAAAAGAAAAATTGAATATGGAAATATGGAAATTACAAATATATTAGTATTATCAATTGATGATAATTCCTGCATTAGATCCATTAAATATTTATTCATATGAATTGGTATTCCTAAATATATATATAGAAGCTAATGCTAATGTTGTATTACCTATAGTTGTAAAGATTCCTTGCATTGAAACTAATCCGTACAATTCAAGGGAATTGTCATATATATGCCATGTTATAGCGCACATAGCTCCAATGAGGTTGGGAATCATTGATAATCCGAGCCAAAAAAAAGATTTAAATTCTTCAAATCTACTAATTTGATTTACAACAAAAATTGCTGCTATCCATTCAAAAACACTTGATATATGAATTAGCCAGGTGATAAGTGATAATTCGTGCAAAATTTTAAATATTCTTTTCTAATACCTTTAATACTTCTTTAGCATGATTAAGGGGCAGAACACTTATCCATCTGTAGATTATTCTTCCTTCTGGAGAGATTAAAAAAGTATTTCTATCTGAGAAGGGGGGTATCCATGAACCATATTTTTCTGAGACAAGTCCTTTGGTATCAGATAATAATGTATAGTTTATTGATTTTGAATTGCAAAAACTTTCATGTGATTCTTCGTTATCTGCACTAATACCAACTATTTCAGCATTATTTTTATAGAATTTATTTCTTAAATCAGAAAAACCTTTCGCTTCAATGGTACAACCTGCGGTAAAGTCCTTTGGATAAAAATAAAGTACTAACCATTTATCTTTAAAATCATTCAAACTCCAATTCTCCTTATTCTTGTATTTATTGTTAACACCTTTTAAATTAAAATTTGGAGCCAAATCACCAATCTCAGGGGCAAAATCATATGCGTAAGACTCAAGACTAGAAATAAAAAATGAGAAAATTATGATTACTGAAAAAAGAATTTTCCTCATATATATTTAAAATTTATTTAAATCTACCCC
>MDTA01185158.1_pt1 | contig 20126 bp, 17 predicted proteins | sample 811151 | NCBI WGS metagenome assembly MDTA01 (sample SAMN05326648, study PRJNA326480) | marine metagenome | isolation source: seawater | place: Indian Ocean: South | collected 2010 | reverse complement strand
CCGGGAACGGGTACGACCGGAATGCCTTGTTTACGACACTCGCGGGTCAATCGGAAGCCGGGATCGCTTAGTCCCGGAGTCCCGGCATCTGAAATTAGGGCGATTGACTTTCCCTGCGCGAGTTCCTCGGCCAGTTTGGGAGCCATCGATCGCTCGTTGTTATCGTGATAGGAGACCGTGCGGTTTTCGATTCCTAGTTTGGAAAGCAGCTTGCCAGAGACGCGGGTATCTTCGCAGGCGATCAGGGATACATTATCTAATATAGATATGGCCCGTTTGGATATGTCCGCCAGATTGCCGAGCGGTGTCGCTACAACATAGAGCGACCCCGACTCAGGCGTAAGCGACGCGTTGACAGTACTTGATTCCTCGGGCCCGGGCATGGGGAATCAGTACGCTAATCGCAGTTTGGCTTAGCGACTGGTAGCTCCCATCCCAGGAACGCCACCTTCCCAGTCTTTGGGTCGGCTCCAGGGAATGGTGGACTCGTCAACTTCGGTGCAGCCGGTGAAGATAAAGCTCAAGCCGAGGGTCGCGATTGCCAAGAATAGTGAGAGTAGTTTCTTCATTATTTATAAATTGCCACTTAGTACAAGGTCGCCCGTTTCCGGGTCGGTTGCCATAGACTCTGGCAATATTCTAGCGATGCTCAAGTTTTCCTTTACTTCGGTGACCTGAATATTGGCTACGAGTTTCCCGTCCCTTTGGATTTCCAACAGATGGTCGAGTCGCACGCCGCTGGTATAGCCGAGATTGATAACGACGAAGGAGGACTGGGGGCCGACGGTGAGGATTTGCCCGTTCAATCCGCCAGGAGCCGCTTTTAGATTTCTGTAAGTATCTGCTAAAGAGCTGGTTGGTGAAGTTGGTTGAGAATTTTTCAATTGCAGGATCCTAGCTTCCAGAGAGGCGATTTCCGTTTCGTATTCGGTGGCTTTATCCAGGCTGATTGAGTTTGCTCGTAGTTCGGCCATTTCCTTTTTCAAATCGGCAAGGGCGATCTGCAGAGATTCCTCTTTATCCAGACGCCTATCCAATTCGTCGGACAGCCGGCCATTTTCCCGTTTCAATTGGTTGGAGCGAGCTGAGATTACTGTAATATTCGAGCGGGCCTCTTCGATAGATAGATTGGATTGCTGGAGCTGGGCGCTCAGGTCATCGATCTTTGAACTTTGCTCAATATTCTTCGATTGAGTAGCCGATAATTGTGAATTTGCGGTTTGCAGCTCTTGAGCCAAGTTGTTGGCTTCCTGAAGATTGAGGAAGTAGAACCCGCCGGAGGCGATCGCTCCGATGATCGCCAGTATTGATAGGAAATTCGTTATAGAATTCATCTAGAGAACGGCCACGCGACTACCGCATGAGTGAGTTCTGTTAGCAGTTTGTTGAGAAAAGGCAATAGCGCGTCTTGGCCGAACAAAAGCCCGAAGAACACTTATTGGGCGATAGAGAAGGTTGAGCAATACCAGGGGTCGCCGCTAGATTTAGCAATTCCCTTCTTTCCGTTAGCGGCCAAATGGCTGGCTAGCTTGTAGACGAGCTCAGCTTTTTCTGGTTGTCCGATTCGAGTGGCAAGGGAAGGGGCATCGAAGGCCTCGCCATTCGCGTTTTCCAAGGCTTTCACGATTTCTAGGCTCAGATCGATTGCTTTACCTGCCGCCTTTTTGCCTGCTTCGACGCCAGGTTGGTGGTAAGCGTTAATTCCAACTAGACTGGCGTAAAAACTGACAGCCCTTTCGTATAGAGCGATCAATCCGGAAATTGATTCCGTGGAAATGCGACTTGCAGTGATCGTAATCGAATTGCGGTCCTTTTCGCTTAAAGCGTCCCGCGTGCCCATATAGAAGCCGTGTAGATAATCGCCTGATGTAACACCCTCCTCGACATCGATGGAATTTCCGTTTCGATCTTCCAGAACCTCAATGAATGTAACGAAGAAATTGGATACGCCTTCCCGCAATTGTTGAACGTAGGCATGCTGATCGGTTGAACCTTTGTTCCCGTAAACGGCGATCCCCTGATTGACGACATTGCCGTCGAGATCCCGCTCTTTTCCCAGACTTTCCATAATGAGCTGCTGGAGGTATCTAGAGAAGAGCAGCAAGCGATCTTTATAGGGAAGGACTACCATGTCTTTCTCGCCTGCGCCATTGGTTTCTTTGTGCCACCCCAGGGCCAGCAGGGCCGATGGATTTTCTTTAATTTGATTTCTCCGTGTGATGGCGTCCATAGACCTGGCTCCTGTCAGGAGAGCGTCGATGTCGATGCCTTGAAGGGCCGCCGGGACGAGGCCAACGGGTCCTAAAACTGAAGTACGTCCGCCCACCCAATCCCACATGGGGAAGCGTTCGATCCAACCTTCTTTCTGAGCTGTTTGATCGAGTTTGCTGTCCGCTCCGGTAATCGCCACTGCATGTTTTGAAAAGTCGAGACCAACCCTTTCGAAGGAAGCCTTGGCTTCAAGCATGCCATTCCGAGTTTCCGCCGTACCTCCCGATTTAGATACGACGAGGCATAGCGTGCGACCAAGATTTTCGCCGATGGCCTCGAGTGTGAGATCGATTCCGTCTGGATCGGTATTATCAAAAAAATGGGTACGGGTTCTATTTGAGGCGGGGTTTCCCAGCGCGTGGGCAATGAACTGAGGGCCTAAAGCGGAGCCCCCGATGCCTATAACGAGGACGTCAGTGAAAATGCCTTGGGTTCCGGATAGCTCCCCAGAATGGACGCGAGCAGCGAATTGCTTGATACGATTCACTGCCGATACGATTTCATCGGTGAGCTCAGGACTTGGAGCCCGGTCTGGATCACGGAGCCAGTAATGACCTACCATACGATCTTCGTCCGGGTTGGCGATGGCCCCTTTTTCAAGGGCCTCCATATCGTCGAAAGCCTTCTGGAATCTCGATTCGAAATCCTGGAAATCCGAATCGGTTATCCCGGTTCGGCTTAGATCGATGTTCAGGTTAGCTTCCGGAAAATCGAAGGCGAATTGGGTGTAGCGTTCCCAAGTCATAGTGAAGTCTGTTGTGGAGATGGATTACTTGTCAGTGACGGCTCCCTCTGAGGCAGAAGCGACTAGTTTCGCGTATTTGCCGAGAACTCCCCTGGTTTCTCCGGCCCCTTTGGGCTGGTAGGCGGCCATCCGGCTTTCGTATTCGGAATCTGGAATATTGAGAGAGATCGTATTCTTCACCGCATCGATTTCAATTTCGTCACCGGATTGAACGATCCCAATAGGGCCTCCGCAAGCGGCTTCTGGAGTGATGTGACCGACATCGAATCCGTGACTGCCTCCAGAGAATCTTCCGTCCGTTATGAGGGCCACGTCATTAATCAGTCCGCGCCCGGCAACCGCGGATGTCGGCGATAGCATCTCCCGCATTCCGGGCCCACCTACGGGTCCTTCGTTGCGAATGACAACGACGTCGCCCTTGACGACATCCCCGCGCAGAATTCCCTGTAGGGCGTCCTCTTCGCTCTCGTATACCTTCGCCGTTCCCTTGAAATAGAGCCCTTCCTTTCCAGTAATTTTTCCGATGCCTCCGGTTGGAGCCAGGTTGCCTTTCAGCACGCGCAAGTGGCTCGTTTCTTTGATCGGGTCGTCCCAATCATGCACGATGTCTTGATCTTTTGGGTACGGTTCGATATTCTCTAGATTCTCGGCGATAGTTTTGCCCGTAACGGTCAGGCAATCGGGGTGCAGCATCCCGCGGTCAAGCAGCAGTTTCATCATAGGCTGGATCCCGCCGATCCGAATCAAGTGCGACATATTGTATTTGCCGAAGGGCTTTACATCGCAGAGCAGAGGTACTTTCTCCCCAAGACGCTCGAAATCATCTATGGTGATATCGATATCTGCGCAATGGGCGATAGCGAGCAGATGGAGCACTATATTTGTGGACCCTCCGAGGGCGATACAGGTAGTAATGGCGTTCTCAAAGGACTTTCGCGAAAGAATGTCGCTTGGCCGGATATTCTGCTCCACCAAGCGTTGCACTGCCTTTCCGGCATTGTAGCAGTCATCTCGCTTTTCATTGCTTATCGCCAGCTGGGCGCTGCTTCCGGGGAGACTCATGCCGAGAACTTCGATAGCGCTGGCCATCGAATTTGCGGTATACATGCCACCGCACGAACCGGCGCCGGGAATGGCGCAGGACTCGATTTCTTTGAGCTCTTTGTCATCGATATCGCCACGGGCATGGCGTCCAACTGCCTCGTAAACACTCACGATGTCGACTGGCTTTTCTCTGTGAATACCGGGCAGTATGCTGCCGCCATAGACGAATACCGAGGGTCTATCGAGACGGGCAATGGCCATCATGCAGCCAGGCATGTTTTTGTCGCATCCACCAATTGCGACGAGGCCGTCCATGCCTTCTCCTGCCACTACCGTTTCGATGCTGTCGGCAATGACTTCTCGGGACACCAAGCTGTACCGCATGCCCTGCGTGCCCATACTGATTCCGTCGGAAATCGTGATAGTACTGAAATTCACTGCTTTGCCCCCCGCATCATTAGCTCCTCGAGTTGCATGGGTCGCCAACTCGTCGATATGCATGTTGCAGGGAGTCAAATCGCTACCGGTTGACGCGATAGCGATTTGCGGCTTGGCGAAGTCTTCATCGGAGAATCCGACCGCTCTTAGCATGGATCGAGCTCCAGCTCGGTCATTTCCGTCTACGACCACTGACGAATAGGGCCGACTGGATGTATCTTTTTCAGTACTCACTTATTTTCGTGTACGCTAGAATGTTGCCTTGCTTTTCCAATCAGACCGAGCGGGATTGTTCCTTCCTTAACGGTCGATTTTGAAAAAAGAGACCCTTTACAACAGAGCTTTTCCTTGCGATCAAGTCATTCCCCGTGGCGAATCGCGCCTTTTTTGAATCAGAACCATTTCATGGCATTCAGCTTAGACAGAGTATTGAAAGCGCTCCTTTTCGGGGCGCCTGGTCCGCTTAGCGTCAAAGATATCCAAAAAGTATTTACCAAGTTTCATGAGCAGGCGGAAATGCTGCCGGAAATGGAGTCGGCGGCCCCCGACGACGAGGAAGATAGTGGAGTCGAACAGCCCTTTCTGGAAGCGGATGGCATGCCTACATCCGACGTGCCATCACTGGTGACTGCAGGGCAGATTCGGGAGTCGATCGATCGAATCGCGTCCGAGCTGGAGGATCGGAAAGAGGTGTATCGTCTGGTAGAGAGACACAATGGCTGGACATTCGTTTCCGCTCCTGCTGTGGGGGAGTGGATTCGCTTGCTGAGGGATGAGCCGCGGCCACTGAAATTGACGCAGTCAGCTCTGGAAACGTTGGCCGTCATCGCCTATCGGCAGCCTGTCATTCGTTCAGAAGTAGAGAAGATTCGCGGCGTTTCGATAGACAGCGCTCTGAGCAGATTGCTTGAGAGAGATCTCATTCAGATCGTTGGGAGAGCGGACCTTCCAGGGCGCCCCATTCAGTACGGTACAAGCGAAGGTTTCTTAGAGTTTGTTGGAGTTCGAACGATTGAAGAGCTTCCATCATCGGATATCTTATCTCCACGTCAGATCGATGAATGGCTGCATGAAATTTCCAATCACGGTAAGGTGACGGAAAAGGAAATGGGCCTCCCGGAAGGAGAGCGGGATGAAAGTGAAGAATCGGGGTCCGATGAGAGTGATGAAGCGACCCAAGCTCAGGCGGATGCCGATTCGACAGAAGACGATGAAGGAAATCGCGAGGCGGTCTAGAATATGAGTCTGGACGATCAGAGAAAGCGGATAGACGAGCTAGACGAGCAGATCCTGCAGTTTCTCAACGAGCGGGTTCGTTGCGCGGCGGAGATTGGTCGAATCAAGAGAGAGAAGGGCGGCGAGATTTACGTAGCTAGCCGGGAAGAGCAAGTGCTCAAGAAGTTGGAGACCTTGAATCAGGGTCCCCTGGACAACGCAGCTATTCGGGCGATTTACCGGGAAGTCATGTCGGCAGCCATCGCCCTAGAGAAGCCGATGCTGATTGCCTATCTAGGGCCGGAGGCGACTTTTACTCATCAAGCGGCGGTAAAGAAATTTGGTCAAAGTATCGACTATTTGGCGACGCCTGCTATCCCTGACGTTTTTCATACGGTAGCGAAAGGAGAGGCGGACTATGGCGTGATTCCAATCGAGAATTCCACGGGCGGTTCGGTTCTGGATTCCATGGATATGTTTTTCGATTCAGAACTGAAAATCTGCGCTCAGATTTATCTGACGATTACCCAGAATCTCATATCCCGGTCGCCGATAGAGGAAATCAAAAAAGTCTACTCGAAGGATCAGGGCATTTTGCAATGCCGCGATTGGCTGCATGCCCATATGCCCAAGGCTTCCCTCCACAATTGCGAAAGCACCACAAAAGCGGTGAAAATCGCCTCGGAGAATCCGGATTGCGCGGCGATCGCCAGTTCGTTGGCTGCGGACTTGTACGGCGTGCCCGTTGTCGAAGCCAATATCCAGGATCGATCGGATAATTCGACAAGGTTTCTAGTCATTGGCAAACAGTCGAGTGGCTACATTCCGGATATGAAATACAAGAGCAGTTTCCTGGTTTCGATTAAGGATGAAGTCGGCGCTTTGGAGAACGCCTTAATGGTATTCGCAAAACGGGGGCTGAATTTGAGTAAGATCGAATCGCGTCCAAGCGGCAAAATCGCCTGGGAATACTGCTTTTTCATCGACGTGAACGGGCACTACGAGGAAGAGCCAGTTTCCGAAGCTGTATCGGAACTGAAAGGGGCTTGCCCCTTTGTCAAATGGTTGGGCAGCTATCCGGACAATAGGAACTAGGGCTTTTTTGCAAGATGTTCAAAGTAGCCTGAACATCAGCGCTGAGCTGGGGGCTGCCTCCAGGTCTAGATCAAGAAACGATCGCGGTTAGAAGCAGGTTTATCCTGCGATAGCAATTGGGCAACCCAGTCCCAAATCGCGGGATAAACCCGCTTCTACAAGTCCTTACTGACGAGACAATCAGTCAGCCTTGCCAATAGCGACTGGCTAATGATCGGGTTCCCTCTTAAACCTCTAGGAGCAAGCGCACGGGATTCTCCAAGGCTTCCTTTACCTTTATCAAGAAGGTCACCGCTTCTCGTCCATCGACAATTCGATGATCGTAAGATAATGCTAGATACATCATTGGTCGAATCTCGACTTTTCCCTCTATGGCCACGGGGCGATCTTGGATGGTATGCATGCCCAATATGGCGCTTTGGGGCGGATTCAAGATTGGGGTGGATAGCATGGAGCCAAAGACGCCCCCATTGGTGATAGTGAAAACCCCGCCTTGCAGGTCCTCCAAAGCGATTTTTCCCGACCGGGCTTTGTCGGCATATGCCTTAATCTCTTTTTCGATCTCAGCGAGGTTTAGCTTTTCGCAATTCCTCACAACAGGAACAATCAGTCCTTTTTCGGTGGATACGGCTATTCCAATATCGTAGTAGTGGTTTTCGACGATTTCAGAACCGTCGATGAACGCGTTTATGGCGGTATTCTGTTGCAGCGCCCTGACTACCGCCTTCACGAAAAAGGACATGAATCCCAATTTGATCCCATGCTTTTCCTGAAAGGGTTCCTGGTAGTCAGCTCGCAATGCCTTAATGGAAGAGAGATCGACCTCATTGAAAGTGGTCAGCATGGCGGTCTCTTGCTGAACATTGACCAGTCTTTCGGATATCTTTTGCCGCAGCGGACTCATCCGCTTTCGAGTCGTTCGACCCTCTTGTTTGACGGGCTGCTGAGATGGCCTTGCGTTATGAGCCGCGGTCGGCTTCTGGGCTGTTTCGGCAATAGTGGGAGCGGGCTCGCTTTCGGCCCCTGCCTGGCCAGCGTCCTTGGAAGCTGGTTTTAAATCAACCGACTTCTGTTCAGTCTCAGGCTCAACAGCGGATTCGTCGATCGAGGCCACGATTTGGCCGATTTCCACTTCATCACCTTCGCTGGCCTTTAATTCGATGGTACCAGAGGCTTCAGCAAGCCCTTCAGATGTGATCTTGTCGGTTTCCAGCTCGTAAATGATTTGATCCTTTTTGACGAACGCCCCATCTTCGATATGCCAGGCGGCGATGATGCCCCCAGTTATGGATTCTCCCAGGGAAGGGATCTTTATTTCAGTCGGCATTGGATCAATTCGGTTTGGTTAAATTTTTTACTCAAGCATCCAATTGCTTGGAAAATGCAGTTTGCAGAAAGGTTTCTAACTCGCTTTTGTGTATCGCCAAAGTGCCAACAGCTGGACTGGCGCTGGCATCTCTCCCGGCATAAGCAGGTCGGACCTTGAAAATCTCATAGAGAACGGGGGCTATATAGGTCCAGGCACCCATGTTTTCAGATTCCTCCTGGCACCAGACTATGGAGCTGGCAGTCGAATATTTGGCGGCGATTGAATTGAGGACATCCTTATTAAGTGGATACAGTTGTTCGATTCGAACGATAGCCGTGCTGTTTCGCTTATTCAGCTCACGATGGGAGACGAGATCGTAGTAGACCTTTCCGGAGCAGAGAATCAGTCGTTTGGTGGCTTCGGGCCTGGCTCGCGGATCGTCGATGATCTCCTGGAAAGAACCGCTCTCGAATTCTTGCCAGTCGGAGACGGCACGCTTGTCTCTTAATAGCGATTTTGGAGCCATGATGATGAGCGGCTTTTTAAAGTCGCGTTTCATCTGGCGGCGAAGAACGTGGAAATATTGGCCAGGCGTGGTCAAATTACACACTTGAATATTGTCCTCCGCGCAAGCCTGCAAGAATCGCTCTAATCGAGCAGAAGAGTGTTCTGGACCCTGACCCTCGTATCCATGAGGCAATAACATCACGATTCCGCTAACGCGCCCCCATTTGGATTCGCTGCTGGTGATGAATTGGTCGATGATGACTTGGGCTCCATTGGCAAAATCCCCGAACTGAGCCTCCCATATGCAGAGCATCTTCGGGTAGTCTAACGAGTAACCGAAATCGAATCCCAATACGCCAGCCTCCGAGAGTAAGGAATTATAGACGCAAAATTGGGCTTGGTCCTCGGACAAATTTAGAAATGGGACGTACCGTTCCCCAGTTTCCTCGTCATGCAGAACGGCATGGCGCTGACTAAAGGTTCCTCGTTCGCTATCTTGACCGGAAAGTCGAACGGGTGTGCCTTCCGTCAATAGGGAAGCGAAAGCTAGGGCCTCGGCAAAGGACCAATCCACTGGTTTTTCCTCCTCGTGGATGGTCCGGCGTTGAGAAAGGAATCGTTGAATCTTTCGATTGAAATTCGTTCCTTCTGGAACGTGGGTGAGGCCTTCTACGATTTTAGCGAGATCGGCCTTTTGCACTTTCGTATCAACAGGATCGAACGAGTAGTCCGGCTGGAAAATGGCGGTTGAGCCCGCAAAGCGATCGTTAGAATTATTGGCTTCGCCCTGTGGGTTCTTTACACGCTCGAGAGATTTTTCCAAAGAAGTTTCGTACTCTTTCTTGATGGCATCGATATCCTTCTGTTCGAAGTCTCGTGTTTCGATGAGGACCTGGGAGAGCTGTTCGCTCACCGGTGGGTGCTTAGCGATGCGATCGTAAAGTTCGGGATTCGTAAAGGATGGTTCATCGCTTTCATTGTGTCCGTGCCGGCGATAGCAATACATGTCTATGACAACGTCAGCTTGAAAGGCTTGGCGGTACTCGACGGCCAATTGAGTGACGAAAACCACTGCTAGAGGATCGTCCCCATTGACATGAAAAATAGGGGCTTCGATCATCTTGGCGATGTCGGTGCAGTAAGCGGTAGACCGAGCCTCTGTCGGTGTCGTCGTAAAGCCAATCTGATTGTTGACTATGATGTGCAACGATCCCCCGGTACGGTATCCAGGCAACTGGGAAAAGTTGAGAACTTCCGCGACCATCCCTTGTCCGGCAAAGGCAGCGTCTCCATGTATCAGGACTGGTAGGACGTTCTTGCGCTCAAGATCCTTGAGTATTCGCTGTCTTGCTCGGGCTCTGCCTTGGACGACGGGATTGACGGCTTCCAAGTGTGAAGGATTGGATGCCATGCGCACCTCGACGTCGTAACCTTCTTTAGTTTCAATGACGTTTTCGTATCCAAGGTGATACTTGACGTCGCCGTCGCCGCCCACGGTTTCGGGCATGTAGTCGTCAGCGAATTCGGCGAAGATGAATTCGTACGATTTCTTTAAAGTATTGGCCAGGACATTCAATCGTCCCCGATGGGCCATTCCCATTACGATTTCCTTTATTCCCAGGCGGCCGCAGTGCTCTATGACATTGTCTAAGCAAGGAATTAACGTTTCGCCGCCCTCTAGTGAAAACCGTTTTTGACCTGGGTAGCGAGTGTGTAGAAATCTTTCGAATACCTCTGCTGCGAATACCTTTCTTAATATTCTATTCTCTATTTTGGATGAGAAATCGATTTTGCCCTGCAGTGGTTCGACTTTGCTTTGAATCCAGCGTCGAGCCTCCGTGTTCTGCATGTGGGCGTACTCGTACCCGATGTTGCCGCAGTAGGTATTCTTTAGAGCCTGAATTAGATGCTTCAGTTTTATAGAACGGTTTTGCAGAAAGTGTCCGGAGTTGAAGGATTGCTCGAGGTCTTTCTCCTCAAGGTCGAATCGATCGAGCCCGAGATCGGGATTAGAAGGAGGGGCGCTGGAAAGCGGATCCAAATTGGCCTGAGTGTGGCCGATGCTTCGATAGCGGTAGATCAGGCTCGAAACATTCATTTGTTTCGATACCGATGCTCCTTGGTGGGAGGTTTGTTTACCTCCTTTAGGTCGGGGCTCGGTAAGGCCAAGTTCGAAGCCCTCGAAATAGGCTCTCCATGTTTCGTTCACCGACTGCGGATCGTCTTTCCATTTGCGATGATTGGCCTCGATTAGGTCTGCATTGGACCGTGTGGCTATTGTGAACATTGGCTTTTGATATCGAAAACGATCATTCTCCCTTGTTGGCTTTTTAAAACTTTAGCGCGGCTATTGAAGCCGATGCCCGCGGCCCTTTGATCGTTGGAGTCAAGTTGATAGGCGCGAGAGCGTTGGGAGTAAAGGAAAAGCGCCTCATACCACATGCTAAAAGGGTTGATAAAATGGCGGGAATCGAGAGGGGGCTGGTCAAGGCGGCTTATTCCCAAGCGTGCTGTAGCGCGGTGGGAACAAATAACGCAGCCCAGGCCCCTCTCGAACCCGACCGCGGATGCGGCTCTCGCGGGAGTTCACGGCGTTGGGTGCATCGCATACGATCCCGCAATTGCGGGATGTCGCAAGTGATACGCCGCCTTGCGCTGCTCCCGCCAGAGCCATTTTATCAAACGTTCTCGCATGTGGTATTAGTCTCGGTCAGAAATAATTGGCCATTCCGAAATACTTGGTCATCATTGATTCGACTATTGGGAAGCTATGGTTGAAGATGAATTGAAATCGGCATTACGAGGAATGCTCAACGCTATCGAGCGATCGGAGGGTCAGGATATTTCGGATTCGCTATCGACGATCGACGGTATACTAAGGACCCGAAAAAACGAACTCGATGCCCAGCTCGTTCACTTCCTTTCAAGGCGAAGCTACGAAAAAGCTCTCAGCCATTTGGAGGGTTCCAAGAGTAGTCGAGAGAACTCTTGACGACCTATGGGCAAAAAACGAAATCGAGTTTCGGTGGATACAACGGATTCTTATCTGGTCAGCAATCCGTTTGGATCCTTGGAGTCAGAGGGGCTTCCGAGCGCTCCGGCAAACGGTAGAAGCAATCCAGAGCCCGCTGAAATGCAGAAGCCGAAGAAGAATAAAAGTCGTGGACGAGTAGATGTCATTCGGCAGCGATCGGCTGGCGGTGGTGGTTGGATGACGGTGGCCAAGAATTTCAAGGGAATCTCCGAGGGCGAGAAGAAAGCCCTGAAGCAGTCGATTCAGAAACGCTGCGGTGTCGGTGGATCGGTCAAAGCGGGCTGCATTGAAATTCAAGGGGATAAGCGCGAGGACGTAAAGCGGGTTCTGGAATCCGCGGGATTTCAAGTGGTCTTTGCTGGGGGATAACGCCGACCGATTTCGACAAGGCTTGAGGCAGGATCACCGGTCATCTAAAGAGATCAGTATCTATAAAGCCTCTAGGGCGATGTTGCCCTGAAAGCCCGAACGGCAATTTCGATAGGATGGTATTATCTCCTGGCCGCATCGATTAGTTCGATGGCGGATCGGGCTTTGTTGAGGGCGTAGATATGGATTCCGGGAACGCCATTTGCCAGGAGGTCTTCTATTTGAGCTGCTGCCCATTCGACTCCCAATCGGCGAACGGCCTCTGGATCGGATTCCACTTTGCTCAATTGGGACTCGAGAGAATTCGGTAAACTAGATTGGCAAAGCTGAGTGATACGTTTGATTTGCTTGAGGGAAAGAACTGGCATGATTCCAGGTACAATGGGAATCTGGATACCACGCGACTGCACTTTCTCCATGTATTGAAAAAACACTGCGTTGTCGAAGAACAATTGCGTTGTGATGAATGAACCACCAGCATCGGCTTTGACCTTAAGGGTATCCAGGTCCGAATCCATTGAAGGCGCCTCAGGATGCTTCTCTGGATAACCAGCAATGCCGAGGCAGATATCCGGATGGCGGGATTTGATGAACGCGACCAAATCCGATGCATATGAAAAACCGCCCTCGGTGCGAACGAATGCCTCTTGACCTTTAGGTGGGTCTCCGCGGAGAGCCATAATGTTGCGATAGCCATCTTGATAGAAACCATCAACGATCGTCGCCAGCTCCTCTTTTGTTGACCCGACACAGGTGAGGTGGGGCATCACTTGAAGGTCGATATCGTTTTTCATTCGCTCGCTAACCGAGGCAGAAAGATCGCGAGTGCTGCCTCCCGCTCCGTAGGTCACGGAAACGAAATCAGGTTTTCGAGAAGCGATTCGAGAAGCGGCGTCTACGAGCGATTCGACACCGTCTTGTGATTTTGGAGGAAAGAATTCGACGGACAATGTGGGTACGCTGCTGTCCAAGAGATCGATGATGGGCTTTTGCTCAAACATACATCAACATATTCGGATATATTGATATGTAAACTTGTCTTTGAAAGTCAATGCTGGAAATTCTGTACCGTAGATTTTCTTCGGAGAGGATCAAATTTTTGCGTTCTATTCGCTTTAAGGATGGTAGCGCTGACTGTCCCTAGTCAGCCGTTCCGGTGATCCTCTCCTAAATCGGCTGACTAGGGACAGTCAGCCCTGCCATTTGAAACTCGGATTGAGACTTATTGGTCACGCTCTTAGGCAAGGTCGCGCGCTAGACGCTCGGTCCTTCGCATTCGTATATCGGAGGATCGAGCCGATCCTCCCTACCTTTAGAAATACCTCGTTGCTCTTGACGGGCGTAGCCCCGCAATCGCGGGGGCGAAGACTGTTGAGGCGGGGATCTTTATGACTAGTTGTTTAATGGTATGATGAATTGGGAGGGACTCCCAATTTGGCACGCGAGCCGCGTGCGATCCCAGATGGCGAAAATAAGTTCTATGATCGGACCTTAGGCCGCCGACTCGGTTTGCAGCTTTAGTTGCCCGCAGGCGGCCGCTATATCGTGACCCTTTTCTCTGCGTATGGTGGTGCGGGCTCCTTTGTTTTTGAGCCGATCGTGGAATCGGTCTTGTCGGGTTATACTCGGCCGCTTCCAATCCATACCCGGAACGGCGTTGTAAGGTATCAGGTTGATGTGGGCGCTGAGATCCGTGGCGATTTTGGCGAGGGCATCGGCCTGATCGAGTGTGTCGTTGACGGAGTCGATAAGGATAAATTCCAGGGTGATCATGCGTCCTTTTGAAGCTCCGTATTCTTTGATTGCAGGGAGTAGCGTCTCTAGTGGATATCGCTTATTTATCGGCATTATGGCGTCGCGAACCTCATTGGTTGCCCCATGCAGACTTACGGCTAGCCGGAACTGTTCGGGTTCTTGGGCAAGCTCGAGAATCTTAGGCACGATTCCCGAAGTTGAAACGGTGATTCGGCGAGCTCCAAAGTTGAGGCCCCAAGGCGCATTCAGGACGCGTAGGGCCTCCAAAAGGTTTTCGTAGTTTGCTAGCGGCTCTCCCATTCCCATGACGACAACATTGTCAAAGGATGCGATCGATTCTTCAGCTCGGGGCGTTGAGTCATCCTCCTGATGGCACACCTGTATCAGCTGGGAGACGATCTCCCCCGCACTGAGATCCCGTTTCCATCCAGACAGTCCGGAGGCGCAGAATTTGCAGCCGTAGGCGCATCCAACTTGGGTGGAGATGCAGATCGTTTTGCGAGACTTGTTGAGACCAACGCCTATCTGGGGCGCCCTAATGACGACCGTTTCGACGAGGGCGCCGTCCGCCATTTGCAGCAAGAGTTTTTCGGTCGAATCGGCTGATTGCTTGTCCAGCAGGCGCTTCGAGGGAGCAATGTCAAAGGACGTTTCTAAAGTGGAGCGAAGCGATTGCGGGAGATTGGTCATTTCATCCCAGGCTTTCGCTCGTTTTTTATAGAGCCACTGCATGATTTGCTTGGCTCGAAACGCAGGTTCGCCCGCGCTCTTCAGCCATTGCTGGAGGGAGTCTAAAGTCTGGCCATAGATTGGCGGTTTTGCTGGCGCGAATTTCATTCTGGCTTTTGCCTATCCCTCCAATGGTGGAGCGAGGGTTGTTTGTCTAGATCCGAACTTTAGGCAGAAGGATTCGTTCTTTTGGGTCCAGACTTCTAGCTTGAACAAGTTAGGATGCGCGCAAATCTGAAAGCCCTTGAGCCTGATCCATAGGTATATTTTACGTGGTGCCTTTGTAACGAGCATGGGCGCGGTCGCGATGTTCGCATTTCTCTTGATGACTGGGGCGGTGGTCAAGGACATGCTCGACTTGCTAGCCGAAGGGCATCTGACGATACCGATTTTTCTGAGACTGGTGCAGCTTCGATTCCCTGACCTGCTGGTGTATGCGTTGCCCGTGGGTTTGTTGACCGGAATTCTCCTGACGATGGGACGCCTCTCGGCTCAGAGCGAAATCACCGCTTTGAGATCCTCAGGGGTGGGGATTTTCAGGCTGTCTAGCTCTGTAATTGTATTTTCGATGCTTGGGGCCTTGGGTTCTTTGCTGGTCAATTTTTATTATGGACCGAAAGCGATGGCGTCTTTTCGGCAAGAGAAGGAGGCGATTATCCAGAAGAATCCGCTATCCTTCATTCAGGAAAAGACATTCGTCCGAGGCTTTTCAGGATTAGTCATCTATGTGGGCGAGAAGGATGGCGATCAATTGAAGGACCTTTGGATTTGGGAGCTGGATGAAGAGAATCGGGCCAAGCGATTTACTCGAGCAGAGTCGGGCGAAGTTCGGTATAACCAAGAAGAGAATACGCTTGTTCTAATTCCCTACCGTGGCTCGTTTGAGGCCAGGGATCCAGAATCGCCGGAAGATTTTAGAAAGATTCGGGCGGCGCTCTCATTTGAATCCACCAGCATGGTACTGTCACTAGATAGAATATTCGGCAAGGTGACTTTCCAGAAGAAATTGAAATGGATGACCTTCAAGGAACTTCAGGAAGTGGAGGCCGATGCCCGAGCAAAGATGGATTCGGCCAATCCGGAAGAGCGCCAAGAAGCAACAGAGCGTTTTTATAAAGCGAAGATGGCGTTCCATGAGAAATTCGCCATGGGCTTTTCAGTTATCTCGTTTGCCCTAATCGGAGTGCCCCTGGGAATTCAGGCTTCTAGAAAGGAAACGTCTGCCAATCTCTTTTTGGCTATCGGTTTGGCCCTGGGCTATTATGTATTGATGATGGCAGTAAGCTGGATGGATGGTATGCACGAATACCGTCCTGATTTGCTCTTCTGGGTCCCCAATTTCTTGTATCAGGGAATTGGATTATGGTTGTTCATCAAAGCGGATAGAGGCTCAAAGAACAACGACGCCCCGAAAAGTCTGGAAACCGCTCGCCCATAAAGAACGGTCGCCTCCAAAAGGAGACGACCGCTGAAACGAGGAAGGTGAAGTATATCTATTTACTTATGCATTCGGCGCCGGATTGCAAAAAGTCCGACCAATCCCAGACCTAGAAGCGCGCTCGTTGTCCCGGAGTCGGGTACACGCTTTAGGTCTAGATTGAAGTCGCCATGATAGACCGTTTGATCGATTCGGACGCCATTAGAATCTGTTTAAAATACATCTAACCAGCCGGAGGATCCAAAATTCGCGTTTTTGCCACTGGCTCCATACCCAGCTTGGAAGGCAGGGCCTTTTCTCACGAAAGAGAAATAGCGGTTGTTGAAACCTCCGATTCCTCCAAGAGTTCCTGAGGTGGCTGTGTAGTACCACCAGTTGCCGGCATCCGCGGCGAAGCCCTCGTCTTTAGGCGTGTTTGGAGCGTCTGCAATGGAATCAGGGTCAGAGTTGGGCACATATCCAGAGAACAGAGCATTTATGATGAACCCATTCCCACCTTTAACGGCTGTGCCCGAAAGAGTTGCGGTTCCAGTTCCGTAGTTTTCCGTAAAAACACCTCCATTGAAGTCGAAATTATTTTCAGCGAATGAAAGCCCGGGTAGCCAAATAACGTGGTCATGCCCGGTGCCCGAAATAGCGGGACTGGCATCGTAAGTGACAGCCATTGAATTTGCCACAAGGCTTCGGGCTAATATGCAGGATGCGAGAAGCGATTTATGTGAATTTAATATTTACGTATAAGTTTTCCCAATACTGTGTTAGCTAAGTTCGGATTACCGTGGATTCTATCGTAGTCGCGCGTTCCCGACAATCGGGCTGGCGCTGGGCAAAGGATCCTAGTTGGTATTAGATTGAATTGCTCATCCCGTAGGGACTGCTTCTCACTACCTGATTCACGGCTGAACACACGGTAGTCGCTGGGAGCGCGGAGTCGTCTTCTCGTCCCAGGGCAACTAGAACCATTCGCCTATCCAAGGGTCGGACTGCGCTCTCCCCTCGAATTTGGAGTGCACTACTGCCTCACCATTTGAATCAAAGCTCGGTTGAGTTGCTTTGTGATCTCTTGAGATTGGGTCGGATTGGCGAGCGTATAGAAAACAATGCCGAATCGGCCATTGTCTAAATTGATACGCATGCTAGCGCGGCTAGATGCTAGGGAACCTGAGTGGGATAACTCTATTGCTCGACCATTCTCATCTCGTATGCTCCAGCCAAGGCCATAAGGATGGCCTTCGAAAGGCAAGGATAGGAAGGAACGCAAAGTATCTGGAGTTAGGACCTGTTTGTTTCCAAATTGGCCTCTCTGGAGAATCATGCGAGCAAATCGAGAGCTTTCTTGCCCCGTTGCATAGAGGCTCCCGCCGATCAGCGGCAGTCGAAAGGGATTGGAAAGGTGGGGCGTGGCTGGATTGACTTTGCCTTTAAATGACCCAGCGGCTACATTGCGGTCCCCGCGTTCCGGAAAGTAGGTAGTCCGCCTAAACGATAGCGGTTGGCCAATGCGATGCTGGAAAACTTCTTCAAAGGAATCGCCGACTGCTACTTCCGCTACGCGACCGAGAACGCAGTATCCAGCGCCGCTATACGCATATTCAATTCCAGGTTTCGCCAGAAGGGTCTCTTTGGCAATGCCTGATACGGATTGTGATAGCGGCAATCGAAAGTCGCGTATCCATCGAGCCTGACGACGATTCATTCCTCGTTTTTGAGAATATATGCCGCCGCGGTGAGACAACAGCTCTAGCAAATTCGGGGCTCGCGAGGATTTCCCGGACTGAGCGATTATCAGATTCGAGAATTCGGGTAAAACTTCTGATATGGGAGAGTGGAGATCAAGAACTCCCGTTTCAACCAGCGATAGAATAGCTGCCGACGCGTAGGGCTTTGAACAAGAACCAACACAGAAAAGCGTCTCCGAATCTACCGGAGTCTTGTCATCTATCGACCTTACGCCGTAATTGCGTTCGAATACAAGGATCTCGTCTTCTCCAATGTAAGCTTGGGCACCGACAGCTTGCTCGCTTCGAATTAGTTCAACTAGGGTGTCATCCACTGGGTTGGCGACTACCGCTGTCCACTGGGCGATAAATAAAATCGCTAAGCCCAAATTGAATAGGTTTCGGGAGTTCGTGAGTTTCAAATCCCGGTTTTCACTATATGAAGGCATACGATAGATTTCCACCTCGCGGCTATTCTCTGCGAGCCCTTCATGGGGACTCGGAGCGTCGGTCCCAAGGGATTTCGTCGGCGCGTAGCGAGTATTCTGCATTCATTATTACATCCTAGATGGGTAAAACATATTAAGGCTATTACCTTATCAAGCGAATTGGTCCTGCCTGGTTTTCTAATTGCGGGACCTAGGATAGTGAATAACACTAGCAATCAAGTTTCATGCTAACCAAGCGACCAGCGTACGTTCCAGCCAAGTTTTTGAGTCTCTCGCTGCTTTGCAGCACGCTCATCGCATCGTTCGTTTTACTTCCCTTGTTAACCGCTGAAGAGGTGAGCGAGCCAAAGCTCTTCTTCAAATTCGGGGCTATCGCGGACTGCCAATACTGCGATGCGGATGGGGCGTGGCGACAGTACCGTCGGTCACCACAGAAGCTGCGTGAATGTATAGCCGATTTTAATTCGCAGTCGTTAACTCACGTTGTACATCTGGGCGACTTTATTGATCGAGACTGGGAAAGTTTCGATGTAGTGATTCCCATAATTGAAAAGTCGAAAGCGCCGGTTCGCCATGTTTTAGGGAATCATGACTTTTCAGTTGAAGATCGGTTCAAGGAGCTTGTGCCAGGCCGGCTAGGGCTGGAGGGACGCTACTACAGTTTTTCAGTTATGAATTGGCGTATATTGGTTTTGGATACGAATGATTTGAGCCTTTATGCCCATGCTAAAGGTACTGCTGAGTACGTCCAATCGCTAGGGATTTACGAAGCTTTGGGAGGCGATCTGCCCAAGTACAATGGCGGTATCGGGGCGACTCAGCTCGAATGGCTGGAAAAGGAATTGGTGGCGGCTGATCTTGCTGGGCAAAGAGTAATGCTTCATAGTCATCACCCTGTCTACCCGCCCGGTTCTCACAATGCTTGGAATGCCGATGAGGTGGTTAGCCTATTGGAGCGGCATGATTGCGTAGCTGTCTATATGAATGGCCACAATCATCGAGGAGCCTATGGCTACAAAAAAGGCATTCACTACGTCACGTTAAAGGGTATGGTCGATACAGAAGAGACGGCTTATTCGGTCGTTTCCGTGTTTGAGGATAGAATTGCAGTGAAGGGGAGCGGTCGTCAGGATGATCTTTCCCTCGAGTTTTAAAACTATAGGACGCTTATGATTAAGAAAGGATTCTGGAAATCTTCAGGAGCGCTGTTCTTGCTGATATTGATGATTGAGCCTTCTCACGCTTCGGAGTTTCGAGAAGTTGCTTTTGAAACCGATGATGGAGGGACTATTTTCGGCAACCTCTATGGCGAAGGTAGCCATGCGGTGGTTCTCGCCCATGGACGGGCCTTCAACAAGGAAAGCTGGCAAGAGCAAGCGCTTGAAATGAGAAATCAAGGCCTTCAGGTCTTGGCGATCGATTTTCGAGGGTACGGTAAGAGCAAGCCTGGCAAAAAGGGAAAGACATTGGAATTGGACGTGCTGGCGGCCATCGATTATCTGAAAGGCGAAGGAGCGGAGCGGGTCTCGCTACTTGGCGCTAGCATGGGAGGAGGAGCTGTATGACGAGTGGTTATAAAGGCCAAAGCGGACGCTATGGACCGAGTCGTTCTTCTAGCGGCGGCCCCCCCGTCGATAATCCCGAAAAGCTTAAGGGGAACAAGCTCTTCGTGGTTAGCGAGGGGGACTATTTCGCCAAATCGACGCGCGAGCAATTCGAGAAAGCGCCCGGGTCCAAGCGACTTGAGATCCTGCCCGGCGATGCCCATGCCCAGCACATCTTCAAAACGAACCAAGGAGATGTCCTTACAAAGCTGATAATGGATTTCCTCTCGGAATAAACCAAATCACCCTCCAGCGATCGATGAAAAAGGCAGTAGTATTTCTGTTCCTCTGTGGGCTGGTTTCGAACAGCCTTTTCTCCGATTCTCATGAGCGCCCGAATATCGTCTATATCATGTCGGACGAGTTGGCCTATTTCGAAGTGTCCTACATGGGAAGCGAGAAGCTT